>Ga0209517_10000099_pt1 | contig 139849 bp, 110 predicted proteins | sample PeaSoiMetSII2010_FD_187695 | JGI IMG/M metagenome (GOLD analysis project Ga0209517, IMG submission 187695) | Peat soil microbial communities from Weissenstadt, Germany - SII-2010 (SPAdes) (version 2) | ecosystem: Environmental > Terrestrial > Soil > Wetlands > Peat | place: Germany...
CAGAAAGCAGAGCTTCAGGTGTGCAAGATCGCATGATAAGATCGCTGCAGAAAACCGTCAGGGTCCGTGGTGCCCACTCGTCGAAAACCGCGACGAGTGGGGCAGCCTCAGTGTTGTGATCCATGCAACTAACGCGCCCGCGTGTGGGCCCCCCAATGTACGACTCCTGGCCAGCGTCTCTGGTTGATGCCTCAAAATACGAAGGCTGGGTATCCCGGAATGTGCTTCCGGATCCCAGCCATCGCTTACTGCAACTTGGACTTAGAGCTCTGCTCTAGTTGCCCGTGTTCGAGTTCGCCGCCGTAGTCGGAGCCGTTGCCGGAGCGTTCGCCGCTCCGAAGCGAGCCAGCCGCGGATAGAACGGAGTCACCTCGAACGGCATCTTGTCGCGGGCTGAGGTGATGGCGACCGGAGCCGTCTTCACCATTTCCGCCTTGTCGTCCCAAGGATTGATCTTCACGCGTCCGCCCAAGGGCAGAGCCGCGATCTGATCCAGTTTGTTGGCATCCAACGCCGGTCCGGTTGTCAGCAAGCTCGACAAGCGCGAAACCGTGCCGTTCTCGGTCAGTGTATTTCCCAGGTGCGTGGTCAGCAGTGCGTTGAGCTGCGGAGCCCTTGCCTGCAGCGCCTTCAGGAACAACCCAACGCTGTCGAGCTTCTGCGCGTAGGGCGAGTTCTTCAGCAACTCCACGGCCTTCTTGTCGGCTGCGGTTTCCTCTTCCGGCACGTGCTTGAAGCCCAGGTTGCTGTACGTGGACTCGTCGGAGAACAGCATGCGGTCGTTGAAGGCAAACTTGCTGCCCAGGTTGTGGCCGAGCACGATGTGCGCCAGCTCATGCGAAAGCACGGCGGCCAGGCTGGCCTCGTCGGGCAGCACGTCGATCAAGCCTCGGCTGATCACGATGGTATTGCCCACGCTGAAGGTTTCCAGCGGAGCCGTGAGCAGCACGCGGGTGCGTACCGGACGCGGCAGGTCGATGTTGTTGGTGACTTCCAGGTTGTTGACCACAGTTTGCAGAATCCGGTCGACATCGCCCTCGGGCGCGACCAAGCCCGCGCGCGTCAGGCGCTCGACCACGTTGTCTTCCGCCTGCTGCTGCCATTCCCGCTCAGCCTGCAGCGGAGAGGCATCCTGCGCCGTCGGACTATCGTCCTTCACGCTGTCCACGCGGATTTGCGTCAACTCGTCGTCCTTGCCACCCTTTTTCAGGTCGTAGCCCCAGATGCGGGTCTGCGCCTTGAACGCCATCTTGTTCTTTACCCCGGCGCTGAAGTCGCCTTCTTCGCTGTAGATGTAGGCCGGCACCCAGTAGCCGGGTATCAGATTCAGTCGCCAGCTGTCCATGTGGAAGAAGTAGGAGTTGCGCGGCGCCGGAGCATAGGTCCCGTTGAGCCGCACAATGTTCCAGTCCTGATCTTCCACCCAGATGCGGCCCAGGAAGCGGCCCTTGCCGGAGTTCTTCTTGGGCGTCACGTCAAACACCAGGCAGCGCACGTCGCCCAGGAATTCGCGCCGGATGTAGTGGAACTCATAGTGCTGGCGATCGAAGTCGCTGCGGTCGGCATAGACCATCCAGGAGAAGCCCAGGGGCTGATACTGCACCTTGAACAGCTTCTGGAAGCCGCCCATGAGCCGAATCTGCATCCCCTTGTCCTGCTCCTTCAGATAGTCCTTGCGGTCGACCGACTCGCCCATGTCCATGCGGCCGAGGAAATAGTGGTCCCCGCTGGGCACCGGTCCCAGTTGCGGATCGGCGCTCAGGTTCTGGAGATACGTTTCCACCACTGGCGTGCGAGTCGAGAGCGCCTTGATCAGGTTGTGCTCGCGCTCGAGGAAGCGGTCCACGACCTGGTCCATGGTGGTCGGCTGAGGCAGCGCCGATACCGCCGGAGGCGGAGTCGTGGGCTGCTGCGCCTGCGACTGACTCGTCGTCTGCGAGGCCGCTGTCGACGAAGCCTGTGTGGCGGACGAAGCGTCCGGCTGCGCCGTTGTTTGTGAATTCGACGGCTGTTGTGCTACGGCGCTCGACGCCGCCAGCAGGACGGCCGCAAACATCCAATTCCAGGTACGCATGATTCTTCTCCCGTTCGGTAAACCGATTTCAATTCCCCCGCGAATTCCCCTTCGCGAAACGAATCTCTTGCACAAAGTCTCTTTGCCTCTCCACCGCTAGTACGCCATCTGAAAAACCACGTGCACAATCGCGGTCGAATCCACCGGCTGCCCATTGCGCAACGCAGGCTTGAACCGCATCTTGTTGGCGGCAGAGATGGCAGCCTCATCCAAACCATGTCCCAGGCCCCGCGCCACGCGATTCACGTGCAGGGTGCCATTGGCGCTGAAGCTCACTTCGAGCAGCACTTCGCCTTCCAGCTTCAGGCTGCGGGCCTCGTCCGTGTACACCGGATTGGGCTTGAAGGTGATCTCCACCGGAGTCGTCGCCGGACCCGAATCCGTCTGGATCTTCGGTCCCCCGTGCACCACCTGCTCCGACCCAAAACCGCCGGTTGCAACTCCGCTGCCACGTCCGTTGCTGCGGCCGTCGCCCTGGCCGCCGGTTGCGATTCCATTTCCAAAATCGGCACTGGCCACGGTCCCCTTGATTCCCTTTGCTCCGCCGGATCCGTTTCCTTGTCCCGGACCGGCCGGCATGTCAAACGAACCAGCCTGCGCGGCATAAAGCTTCGCACCCTGTTTCCCCGTTCCCTTCAAGCCATTGGGATCGCCGAATCCGCCGGTCTGCACTTTCTCCACCGCGGCATTCACCGTGGGTGCAACCGAGCTTCCCTGAAAGTCTCCCGTGTGCAGCAGTTGCGGACGCGCTCCGCCTGCAACCATCTTTATTTGCGGCGCGGCAAACTGGTTGATCACCACTTTGGGCGCTTCCACCCGCTCCGGAGCGGTGCGGCGAACCTCCCGCGGAATCACCAGCTTCGGCTTATCGAACACCGGAACCTTTACCGCAGGCAGCAGCTTAGCTTTGATCGGCGTCCTTTTGATCGGCGCCGGCTCTGGCTTCATGGCCGGCAACGGGATCAACGCCGTCACCCGATACTCCTTCAGCTGGATCCTGTCCGGCAGCAGGAGCCCGATGTTGATGACGATCAGAATCGCCACGACGATAAACGTGTAGCCGGTCGCCACCGCACGTCTGTCGATCTTGCGCTCGGGCAATATGCCTAGCTGAAACCCGCGTTGATACGTAGCCATGTATTCACTCCAAGGGGACCCAGGCCGAGGGAGGGGACCGGGATTGGAGCTTTTAAGATAGGGGAAATAGGACAGGGGGTAAACGTGTCCACGGCTCTTGACCTTCAGTAACCAGCGTGGAACCCATTCTGGGAATTGGCCCAAAACGGGCCCGCAACCGGCAATCCCGACGTGCCACAGCGGAATAACCGGCAGATACCGGGGAGAAACCCCAAACCAACGGGTAGAAGAACAAGGAGGAATGAGTGATATGGCGGTTTGTCGCCAACCGACAGATGGTGTCATTCTGCAACCTCACAAGGTTTAGAATCCAAGGCGAGAAAACGTCCTATGCTCTGGTCGCGTTCACCAGTGAAGCTCTTTGGATTTACTGGTCTTATTCTGGTTCTGGTGAGGCTGTTCTTTCCTCCGGCCGACTTTGCGGGTGCTGCTCAAGCACATTTTTTCGCGCACATCATGGATTTTCGGATGGACCTAACCGGATACGGCCTGTTCGAGTTCGCAGCCTTTGTGTTCCTGCTTTCCGCTTTGGCCTACTACTTGGTTGGACGCTTGACGGCACATCCACCAAGCGGCCTGCTGATCCAGCTGCATTTTTGGCCCAGCCTAGCGTTTGCAACGTTTTCTGTCTTCTTGGCTCACTTGGTGAACCGCATTCCACCCACTGAGGTTGGTGAGGCTGTGGCCCGAGCACCCTACAACCTTTGGCTCACGGCATACACGTGGGCCTTCCTCGTGTTTATTGGTATTCAGGTTCTCGCTGCGATTGTCGCTATCCGGAGCGTCTGGTTAGGCAGGAGCGCGGTAGTCCCACTGCCGCGGGCCTGAAGCCTCAGTTGACGCAAGCGACTACACTCAAAACCCCGTTGCAGGGGTCAATGAGTGTAATCGCGATGTTATGCCAATTGGGAAACTACACTGTCGAGCACTTCCAGAGGTATAGGCACTGCCATGAGCGGCTCTTTCTGGTTGCGGGTTGAGCAGACGGGACACGACTCGGTTCAGGCCCTATGACACTTGGCAGGTCAGAAGTGGCGGTGGGCACTCCATCGACAATCGGGCCATCGGTGGGAGTCTGATCCACTTTCAGGACAACCCGAAGTGTGTCCGACATGGGAGTAGCGATCTGAACATCGAGTATCTCGCTTTTCACGAATCCGGCTTTACGAGTGGTTACAGCATATCTACCGCTGCGCAATCTCACCGTGACCGACCCATCCATGCCCGTATGCGAAACAATTGTCTCTGAATCACTCTTGAACACAATCTCGCAGTCTGGAATCACAGCGCCGGTATCATCGAAGACGATCGCCTTGATCTCCGATATGGGTGGGACAGCCTGAGCATGGCCGACTGCAACCATTAAGCTCAGGAGTGTACCGACAGCCACAGCCGCCACAGTGAGACGCGTTGTGATGCGATGAACCACCTGTCAATTTTAGGCTCTCGCTGCGTAATTGACGTAACCAGGCGTTTGCACTCATCTACCCAAGCGCCCACCACAAGACTCGCAACGCCATGGTCAGCTAGGTTACCGCCGTGCCGCATCCAACGAACGCGCCGCGCGTCTCCGCAGGAAATAGAAAAAAACCGGCACACCCGCCAGAATCACCAACACCCCATACCAGGAATTCGGCCAGTTCTCCCGGAAGGTGTAATAGAGGAGCACGGCGGCCACCGCAACAAAAAGGGCAGGGACCAAAGGGTATCCCAGGACGCGGTAAGGTCGGACAGCGCCCGGCTCACGCCTGCGAAAGACAAAAATCGTGCTGCCCGCGATCATATAGAAGAGCCACTCGGCAAAAATCGTCAGGGAAAACAGCTGCCGAAAACTCCCCCCTAGAAGAAGGAGCGCGATCGACAGCATCGCCTGTACCCCGATTGCCACCGATGGCGTGTGAAACCGCGGATGCACCTCCGCCAGAGCGCGAAAGAAATAGCCGTCCCGTGCTACCGCGAAGGGCACACGCGCCCCGCTCATGATCGTGCCATTCAAAGTCACAAGCATAGAGAGCGCCATGCCCAGCGAGACGATCTTCGCCGCGAGAATCCCAGCCCCTATGTGGCCAAAGACGGCGGCAACCGCGTCCGACGCGGGCCGCGGCGAGGCCGCAATCGCATCCGCGGGCAGCACATACTGCACCGCCGCGTTCATCAGCACGTACAGCACTCCGACCGTAGCCACGCCCGCAATCAGCGCAATCGGAATGTTGCGCTCCGGACGTCTTATTTCGCCCGCCACCATGTTGAGATCGTTCCACCCGTCGTAGGCCCACAACGCTGCCACCAGTGCCGCCATGAACCCGGCAATTCCTCCCTTGGCGCCGGAGTAGCTTCCGCTGAAATGGCTCCAGCCGCCCGACGCGGCCCCGAAGCACACCACTATGATCCCGAGAATGATGGCCACTTTCAGCACCGTGAAGACCAGCTGGAACTCGCCCGCTTTTTTCACCCCGATGTAGTTGAGAAAAGAAATGAAAATTGCGGCCGCCATGGCCACCAACTGTCCCCAGGTGACGGTGAAGGGAATTGAAATGGCGTTAACCGAGAAGAATGAGAAAATCGAAAACGTGCCCAGGATTCGCACCAATCCCGTGGCCACGGTTGCGATCGATCCTGGTTTCGCGATGACAAACCACGTCCAGGCATAGAGGAACCCGGCCAGCGGCCCATATCCGTCGCGCACATATACATATTCGCCGCCGGCTTGCGGCTTCATCGCACCCAGTTCGGCGTACGTCAGCGCGCCGAAAAACGACAGCGCCCCGCCCACCAGCCAGGCCAGATATACCAGCTTGGCCGAGCCCACGGCCTGCATCATCTCCGCCGGAACCAGAAATATCCCGCTGCCGATGATCGTGCCCACAACCACGGCGGACGCGTGGCTTACCCCAAGATCGCGGGAGAGTTCGGGGCGGGAGATGGTTGGCTGCATTTCGCTCTGGCCCACTGGAAGTGTGCCAGTATACGTGACGCCAACACCTGCGCAGCAAGGTTCGCGAAGTTGGGAGGAGCAATTTTCAGTTGGTGTAATCGCGCGTCAACGACAGTTATCGGCGAACAGCCAGGGCAAGGCGGGACTTCCCACGCTTATTGCAGCTTCGCGTACTCCGCCTTGGCTTGCTTCAGGATAGGAATATCCGGGTGGGCGTCTTTCCAGAGGGCGAAGAAGTCCTGGTAGGCGGCTTTCGCTTTGGCGGTGTCGCCGGCCATCGTGTAGGCGCGACCGAGTTGGAGATGGGCCAGCGCACCAGTTACGAAGTTCAGAACGATGCCCCTGTGATCCAACACTTTCTGGAACTCGGCCGCTGCGGCGCTTCCATTGTGTGCCAGCAGGTAGGCTTGGCCGCGCACATACGCCGGGTATACGTAATTGATGAATGTCCCTGCTTGACCCAGCTCGTAAGGCGCGGCGGCTTCCAGCGACACAAGAGCTTGCGATGGATTTCCTTTGTTGAGTTCGATGGCAGCGTTGATCGTTGGCAGCCAGTAGAGCTTCAGCAGGGTATTGGTTGTGGAGCTTCTCTCTAATTCCCCGACCAGCGCTGTAGCTCGGGGAGCATCGCCAATGCGAGCGAGTGCCAGGGCTGCCGCCACCTTTACCTCCCGCCCCTGAGACAACGCCAAAGCCGCTGTGACACCTTGTTTCGCCGCAACACTGCCTCCCCACTCCGCCTCGCGCAGCGCGGCATTCACCTGCCACAGAGCCGCCGTTTCTTTGGCGTCGGCGCGAACCGCCGAGTCCACCGCCCGGCGAGAAAAGTCCCGCGCCTTGTTCAGCCGCCCGTAGTAGGCCTCAGTATCAGATTGGGCCGAGAGCAGCACGTCTTCAGCTCCGAGTTTGCCCGCACCCCAAGCCACCTCCTGTTCCATCTGCGCGGAATCCCCCCGGAGAAAGGCCAAGCTATACATAGCGACGCGGAGTTGCCCGGCATCCAATTTGCGCGCCAATGCTTGATCGAACACGGCCTTGGCCTCATCCAGCCGGTTCAAGGTGATGTAGATCAATCCCAGATTGGCATACCCACTCACGTCGCCCGGTGCAAGCCGCAATGCCTCCTGCTGTTCCGCGAGAGCCTTTTCCCACTGCCCGATGTTGGAGTAAATGTTGCCCAAGTTGTTATGCGGAACGTCGTCACGGGGATAGTTCGCGATCCAAAGCTCGTAGGTCTGCGACTCCTTCTCCAATTCTCCTGTGGAATCAAAGTAATCCGCAGTGACACGAAGCTTCTCCCGTTCCGTGACCCGGTCACGCAACCCATACGCCTTGGAGGCGTATTCCAGAGCAAGCGACCTTTGTCCAAGGTTCCCGTAGGATACCGACAATGCGGCATACGCCATGGAGAAATTGGGATCGAGTTCAATGGCTCGCTTTAGAAACGGGATGCTCGGTGCGTCCCCTTTCTCGTGTCCGATTGTGATACCCATGCTGTAGTTTTTCAGGGCTTCGAGGGAGGAGGTCGTGGCCTCAATAGGGACATCAAACTTCTGCACCGAGGGCAGCGACTCTCCCAGCTTTGCCCGCAGACTGGAAGCGGCTCGACTTAAAGCCTTCAGAACATCTTCCTTGCTGGCGGCATCAACCTGTTCTTTGGCCAGGGTATCTCCGCTGTTGCAGGCCGCGGCATTCAGGTCAATCAAGTAATGGCTGCCCAAGGTTGAAATTGCTCCGCCCAGCAGGGCCTTGCTTCCGGTTCGCAGGCAAAGCTCCCGGCCCACATCTGCCGTGATGTGCTCGTTCGTTGGGCGGCCCATCATCCGCAAGGTCTCGCTGACCTTTCGGTCGGAGAGCACATTCAAGAAGGGAGACTGTTCCAGTTCCACGGCCAGCGCCTGTTTGAGCGCGTCGTCAAAGACGGTATCGCCCGTCTTGTTGTCGAAGTCGGCAAGCACGACCGTGTCTTTCTCCGTAAGTGGCGTTGCTTTCGTTACGGGCGTCGATGACTGCGAGCGCCAGTAGAGGCCACCAGCGATCAGTCCTGCCACCAGTACCACAACAGCGGGGACAGCTATTCTCCCCAGCTTCCTTTGACCAAGTTCAGGAACCGCAACCGCCTTCGCAGCAGCCGATGAAGATGCCGGGCTGACGGCGGGAGCCGACCCGGACGCTGGCGGTGGTGTAGCTGCGACCGCTGGAAGGCCAACCTCCTGCGCTGCCGTCACCGTGCCGGAACTGGCTGCTGCGCCGGGCCGCGATTCCGTTTCCCGTTTCAGCCGCTTTAGGTCGGCGCGCATGTCGGCAGCGTGCTGGTAGCGCAGCTCGCGATCTTTCTCCAGAGTCTTGTTGATGATCCGTTCCAGTTCGGCTGGCACGTCGGGATTCATCCGAATGGGAGGGATTGGAGCGCGTTCGATAATGGCATGAGAGATCATCGCGGAGGTCTCACCCCGGAACGGCAACACTCCCGTCGTCATCTCGTAGAGAACGGCACCAAACGAGAACAGGTCCGTACGAGCATCCAGTTCTTTCCCGCGCACCTGCTCCGGCGACATGTAGGCCACCGTCCCCAATGCCGTTCCCGGGCTGGTCAAGTGTTGTTCGTCGATTGAGCCTGTCTGCGTGCCAGCGGCTGCAATATTGCTCGAAGAACTGGCTGTGACCATCACCTTGGCCAACCCGAAGTCCAGAATCTTGGCGTGACCGCGCTTGGTCACAAAGAGGTTCGCGGGTTTGATGTCGCGATGGACGATGCCCTCGGAGTGAGCCGCATCCAGTGCGTCCGCAATCTCGATGGCCAGTGACAGAATCAACTCCGTCTCCATCGGCCGTCCTGCGATCCGATGCTTGAGTGTCAGCCCATCCAGAAACTCCATCGCGATGAAAGACTGATCACCGTGCTTGCCGATGTCGTAAATGGTGCAGATGTTGGGATGGTTGAGAGCAGAGGCAGCACGAGCTTCACGCCGGAAACGTTCCAATGCCTGCGGGTCTCGGGCTACGTCATCAGGCAGGAACTTGAGCGCAACGAAACGGCCGAGCTCGGTGTCCTCGGCCTTGTAAACGACGCCCATGCCGCCGCCGCCGAGCTTGTCGACGATGTGGTAGCGAGAAATGGTTTGGCCGATCACTGGCGGCAAATCTTACGTGACGAGGAACGGCAAGTCAATGAAAGGCATGGAGTTGGCGCTAATCCCCATGGGTGGTTGGCGAGGCATCGCCATAGCACCCATTGACCGCGTCACCCTCGTGACCAGGCCGTGACGGGCCGGCGAAATAGTCTCTAGAGAATCGGAAACGCGGCTCTGGGAGCGGGTGTTAGGAGGCTTAGTGCGATTGGGTTAGTACACCTAGGGGCTTGTAGCGGCGGGCAGGTAGGATAAAGTATCCAGCGCGCCACTAAAAGGCCCAGCCTCATCCTCCCCAGCTGGCCGGCGTAACTCCTAAGGAGGAACTCAATGCGTCGTATCACAATGTTTGTAGTGTGTATGTTGGCTCTGGCTCTCTGCGCCGGACCCGCTTTTGCACAGCTGCCTACCGATGTCCTCAAGGTTGACTATTTCTCGAACGCGAACACCGCTGGTGCTCCGGACGGGACATATCGCCTGACGAACCCGGGAACTTCCGGCGGAAACATCTACGCCGCGATCTACGTGTTCGATCCCAACCAGGAACTCACTGAGTGCTGCGCTTGCTTTCTGTCCCCAGACGGTCTCCGCACGCTCTCGGTCAACACCGACCTTACCAGCAACCCGCTGACCGGCGTCACGCTGAGCACGGGCGTGGTTAAGATGGTCTCCGGGGCAGTCGTGACCGGCTCGGCAGCCGCAGCCGCCAAGACTAACCACACCGCTCTCTTCGCCACGAAGAACGTTACTCTGGCCATCACGCCAGCGATCCGTTCTTGGGGCACGCACATTCAGAACAGCAACTTCTCTGAAACTGAGACGGCTTCGCAAGACGCCACCCTCAGCGCCACTGAAGTTTTCCGTCTCAACGCCGAGTGCGAAGCCATCTTCTTGGATGGCAGCGGGCACGGCATCTGCAGCTGCGGTACCGGTGACTAGTTCGTCGAGCTGAAACGTGATGGGCGCCACTCGCGGCCGTCATGGGCAAGATAGCTCGCCAGGCAACGGCATGCCCGTTGCCTGGCGAGTTTTTTTGTTGATAGACACGTGAGGCCTTCTCTGCGGGAGCATTCGCTTTCGGGTACGTCCCAGGGTGACGCCTAAGTTTTCTTACGCGTTGCCTGTGAGGTGAGTGCTACTCTCGCAGTTCTCCCAAAAGCAGACTGGCCGCATATCCCATCCCGAACGTCACCGCTGTCCCAATCATCACCCACCACGTCCACGGTACGTGCGTCCCCAGCCACAAATACAGCTCCACTCCGAATCCGCACACCATCCCCACCATCGCCCCATTCTGATTCGCCCGCCGCGTGAGCACGCCCAGCAGGAACACTCCCAGGAGCGCACCGTAGGCCACCGAGGCAATCTGCAGACCGACCTCGACCACGCGCCCCGCCTTGTGCAGGGCCAACACCGCCAACCCAAACAACACTGTGGCCCACAGGAAAGTCGCCAGCCGGGAGAGCCGCATGCGCCTGCGTTCGTCAGCCTGCGGCCGGAAGCGGACGTAGAAATCCATGATCGCACTGGACGACAGCGAGTTCAGCGCTGCGCTCAGGTTCGACATCGCCGCCGCCAGAATCGCCGCAATCAGCAAACCGGATATCCCGTGCGGCATGCGCGTGACAATGAACGTCGGGTAGATCCGATCTGGTTTGCCAAACACAGCGGACGGCACGCGGTAGTACGCCCACAACATGACTCCGACAATCAGAAACAGCGCGAATTGAAACAGAACCGCTACCCCGCTCAACACCAGCGCCGTGGCCGACTGTTTCTGCCCTCGTGCGGCCAGCAGTCGCTGGACGATGAGTTGATCAGTGCCGTGGCTCGCCGTCGTGAAGACCGCGCCGCCGATCACGCCCGCCCAGAAGGTGTAAGGAATCCAGACGCTCCGGCTGAAATCGAACACCTGCAATTTCCCAGCTCCAGCCGCCGCGGCGTGAATCGCCGTCCACCCTCCCGGGACAAGATGCACTATCGTCGCCAGCCCCACGAGCGTTCCGCCCACATAGATCGCGGTCTGCACCACGTCAGTCCAGATCACCGCCGCCAGTCCGCCTTCAAAGGTGTAGATCAGCGTCAATGCCGTGATGATGGCAATCGACGCGACTTGTCCCGTCCCCAGCGCAATCCCCACCACAATCGAGACCGCGTACACACGCACGCCCTCGGCCGCTGCCCGGGTCAGCAGGAACAAGCCCGCCGTTAGCGAGCGCAGGCTTCGCCCGAAGCGCCGCTCAATCAATTCGTAAGCGGTATAGAGGTCGCCGCGAAAATAGTGCGGCAGGAGCACGACGCTGATGATCACGCGCCCCACCACGTATCCCATTACGACTTGCAGGAAGGTGAGATTGGTATCGTAGGCCAGCCCGGGAATGCTGATGATGGTCAGCGTGCTGGTTTCAGCCGCAACGATGGAAAGCGCGATGGCCCACCAGGGAATGTCGCGTCCGGCAAGAAAATAGTCACGCAGCGTGCGGTGGCGCTTGCGAAAGCGCAGCCCGAACAAAGTGATCGCCACCAGATAGAGCGCGATGATCGCGAGATCAAGTTTGTTCAAGCCCATGCGTCCCGAATCTCTCGACTCTTCCTCTGCGTGCTCTGCGGCCTCTCTCCGCGCTCTCTGCGATTCAAGCTTGCGCCGGCAGATATGCTGAACCGTGAGTCATTATCACCGGCCTCTGCCTTTCCCGCGAGTGAGACTCTGTGAACCTGCTGTCAGACATCCGCCGTTAGCCCTCGCAAGCCAATCCACAAAACTGAGAACTAGGAACTGAGAACCGAGAACTGCTGTGATAGAACTAACCCGTGCCCTACTATCTCGGCATCGACGGCGGAGGCAGCAAGACTACGTGCGCTGTCGGCGATGACACTTCACTGGTCGCCACCGCCACCGCCGGACCAAGCAACATCGTGCGTGTCGGCGAGACGCGCGCCCGCGAGTCCCTGCATCAGGCCGTGCGCCAGGCCTGCCAAGCCGCAGGTATTACTCCACGGCAAGTGGGACGGACCTGTATCGGCGCCGCCGGCGCAGGCCGTCAAGAAATTGCAGGCCTGATCCGTAAGATCTTGGCAGAGATTCTCTACGGAGAAAGTCCGGAACAAATCATCCCAGGACAAGTGGATCCCGAACAAATCCAGGTCGTCGGCGACACGGAGATTGCGCTGGAGGCCGCTTTCGGCTCCGGCCCGGGCGTGATTGTGATCGCCGGTACCGGTTCCATTGCCTACGGCCGCGACGCGCAAGGACGAACGGCCCGCGCCGGCGGCTGGGGATTCGCCATCTCCGATGAAGGCTCGGCCCACTGGATCGGCCGCGAGGCTACCGCAGCAGTTCTCCGTAACAGCGACCGGACGTACGGCACAGCGGAGAAGGTCCTGCACGCGAATCTCGTTACGGCGCTCTGCCAGGCTTGGGCAGTGACTTCGCTTGCCGACCTGGCCCGCGCCGCCAACTCGGTTCCGCCTCCCGACTTTGCGGCCCTCTTTCCCGCTGTCGCTGCGAGCCAAGACGTTCTTGCCCTGAACGTTTTGTCCCGCGCGGGTTTGGAACTCGCCCAGATCGCCTCCGCCGTCACCCGTCGCCTGTTCTCCGGGGACGACGCGCCTTCCGTCCCAGTGGCCATGGTCGGAGGCGTCTTTCGTCACTCGGTTCTTACGAAGGGTGATTTCTATAATGAACTGCGCCGGCTCGATCCCCGCGTTGACATTCATCCGCTCGTCGTCGAACCGGTCCACGGCGCACTGCAGATGGCACGGAGAGCCGCTTCGTAAGCGCCGCATCCATCATGGGCTCGGAAGGGATCCAACCAGAGTGGGGACAGGCAGGCTCGGTGCGGCAGCCCGAGACTGCGCAGGCCGGCGCAGCCAACCCTTCCCCCGGCGCCGATCCCTCCTCGCCTGGGAATGAAGATCTGGCCCTTGCCCTGCTCGAGCGCCGCGACCTGCCGCCGGAAACCATCGAGCAACTCGCCCACAACGCAGCCGCGATGAAGTCGCGAAAAGTATGCGTCGCCCTCGCCGCCCATCCCCGCGCGCCGCGGCACTTGGCGCTGCGCCTGATCCGCCAGTTCTATACTTTTGATCTCATGCAGTTTGCATTGCAGCCGGGGGCCGTAGCCGATTTGAAACACGTGGCCGACGAGCAGCTCGTCGCGCGTCTTGCCTCCATCACACTGGGGGAACGCCTGACGCTGGCCCGCCGCGCCTCGGAAACCGTAGCCGCGGCGTTGTTGCTCGACAAGGAATCGCGCGTCTCGCACACCGCCCTGGAAAATTCCCGGCTCACCGAAGCCGCCGTCATCAAAGCACTCATGCGTCCCAACGCCCCGGCAGCGTTTGTCGAGGCGGTGTGCCATCATCCCAAGTGGTCGGTGCGGCGCGAGATTCGCCTGACCCTGCTGCGCAACCAATACACGCCGCTCGCCCGCGCCCTGGAATTTGCCCACGCGTTCCCTCCGCCGCTCCTGCGCGACGTTCTGCACACTTCGCGCCTGCCGGAAAAAGTGAAGGCTTGCCTGCGCAAAGAGTTGGACAACAGAAAATAAGCAAAGGTAGTTCAGAACCGGGCGGCATCACCAGCCAAGGGAAAGCGCATCTGCTGGATAAGATTCCAGCCGGTTGGCGGCGGCAGCCGCTAGTTGGCGGGCAGTGCTTTCAAGGGCCGTGCCGTCTGCCAGATCTCGTACAAGTAGCCATCCGGTCCGCGAAAGTAAGCCCACGCCTCCGTTTCGTTGCCATCGACACCCGTGACGAACTCGACGCCCCGGGCTTCCAACTCGTTGCGGGCCGCGCGCACATCCTCCACCTGAAAGGCCAGAACCGGGCAAGCGTGAAGCTGGTAGTAACGGCTCTTCGAACCGAAGACCTCAAACAGTTGCCCCGAAGGCATATCAAACTGGACCATCCCCTCACCCTCGTCAACGAGGGAGAGGCCCAGGACGTCCGCAAAGAAGCGCGCGGCTGACTTCAGGTCGCCAGTTCGCACGCCTGCCCATGTATACCCAAGCACACGCATTTGCAACTCCTTTCCTCTGCGGACAGCAGCGCACTGAAACTGAGAACTGAGAACCGAGAACTGAGAACTGAGAACTGGGAACTGGGAACCGAGAACTGAGAACTGCCCTACGGGTTCACCGCCTCCCGCTTCCCGTGCATCAGCTCCACCACCGCTTCATAGAGGCGCCTGCGGGCTTCGTGCCGCTCATACGCCCGCGTGATGTAGCGGACACGCACCTCAATTCCCGCCGCCGTGGGCAGCACATTCACTCCCGCCACCGCGGAGAAAGCCTGCACCCGATACCGCGTGGTGGCCCGCGCCCACTCTTCCTGCGCCATCTTCGCGTTGGCTGCCGTTTCCTTTTCCACCAGCTTCTGAATTCCGTCGATCACGGGATACGGATCCTGCCCCGCCGGAATCAGCACTTGCAACTCGTCCCACATCCACTGTCCCGACGTCGAGAAGTTGAAGAAGTGTCCTTCAATCGCAAAGCTGTTCACGAACGAAACCCGTCGCCCCGTGGGATGCCCCGAATCGATCCAACTGCCTGTCTCCATCAATACTGTCTTGAGCAATCCGACTTCGACCACCTCGCCGCCCACGCCGTTGATTTCCACCCAGTCGCCCACGCGAATGCCGTTCCGCCCCATCAACACGAACCAGCCGAAGAACGCGACGATGAAGTCCTTCATCGCGACCGTCAGCCCGGCGCCCGCCAGGCCCAGCACCGTGGTGGTCTGGCCGGGCATGCCCAGAATGAAAAACAGGATCACGATCGCTCCTACCGCCTGCGCCGCGAACTTCACCACTGCCCGCAGGGTATCGATCCGCTTGTTCTCCGCGGTCACGCCGGTGAATAGATGCTCGATCGCCCGGTTGCCCACGTACACCAGCAGCACCACTGCCAAAATCCAGAGCAGGATTTCGATGAGATTGTGCAGGGCGGCCCGTTCGCGGCTTTCGACCAGCGCGATCCAGCGGCCGTAAATGTCGCTCAATTCCTGCTCGTCCTGCAGCCGCCGGCCCAGGTCGGCCAGGTTCTTCTGGTCCAGCCGATGGTGTTTGAGCGAATCGAGCGCCGCTTGCGCCGCCGCCTTCGAGTCTTCGCGGCTGGACACTTTACTGCTCTGCGCGAATCCCTTGGCTTGCTGCTTGGCGGACTGCCGGCTTTCATTCTTCTCTTGGGTCTCGGTAGCCAGGGCGCTGTGCTGCTGGTTCAGGCTTTGCTGCTTCGCTGCTGACTCCTGTTGTGCCTCCTCGAGTTTCGCTTTTTTCTCCCGCAGCGCTTTCCAGGCGCGAGAGACCGCCAACAGCGTGTGTGCCTGGTAGTCGCCCTCGACCGGATCCGGTCCCGCGATCGCGTGCGTCGATAAGTAAGCTTCCTGGTCGTCGTGTTCCTGTTTCTGGCGTTGCACTTCAGCCTGCGGATCGCCCCCCGCTTGCTCCAGCGCTTCCGCGGCGTCGTCCTGTTCGTCCTGATCGAGTTCCAGCTGCGCCTGTGCCACCCCGAGTTGGTCCTGCAGATTGTCCTTCTGCGACTCCGAGGCTGTAGACAGCTTTCGCTTCAGCTGGTCGACGCTGTTCTGATCCTCCTGAACCGCTTGCTGTGCCTGATTCTTTTTGTCGGCCAGTTGCTTGAGCGCGGGAGTGAGTGGGGGCGGATTTTCCTGCGTAGCGCGGAAAGCATCGAAGAATGCCAGGTCGACTTCATGGTCGGCAACCTTCTCGGCCTGGCGCGCCAGATCCTTTTCTTCCTGTGTATATGCCAGAGCCCCATCCCGCCGGGCCGTCTGGAGCGGACTCTGATCCACCAGCGGACGCTGTGCCGCCGGAGCACTCCGTGCCAGAAGTTTCTTGCCGGCAGGCGCTTTGCCCGCTTCTTTAGTCTCCGGAGCCTGTCCCAGATCTCGCGTCCGCAGCAATCCCACGAAGGCCACCGCCATCAGCAGCAGCAACACAATCCCGGTAATCCAGTGACGAACTTTCATCGAACCAGAAAACCCTCGTAGGGACGTAGCTGGCTACGCCTGGCGGGCCACCCCTGCAGGACCGTTCCTCGGATGTAGCGCGGCTCTGCAGTCCAATGTAGCAAGAAAACCGGGCTGGAGGTAAACTCGCGGACCAACTCCATTGGGGCATTTCTTTCTCTGCGTTCTCTGCGGCCGTTCTTCGCGACCTCTGCGATAAAAGGCTCTTCCCGGGTCTAGGACGAAGGAGAAAGGAGCATTCCCTCGGCAAGAGGTGTCTAATGTCACCAGAGAGGCACGCAAGTGTCTCTGAAATCACAAGAAGGTGTCCGTGATGAACCGCATCTTCCATCATGCTGCCGCTGTTCTCATGGTGATCGCTTCCTTTGCTGCGAGCCTCTACTCGCAGTCGACAGCCGCCAACGAATTGAATCTGGGGGCCCAGGCCTACCGGCAAAGCAAATACGAGGAAGCAAGGCAACACTTTGAGAAGGCGGTGGCGTTGGCTCCCGAAAACGGGGTCGCGCATCTCTACTTGGCCGTGACCTGCGCTTCGCAATACATTCCGGGGGTCGACTCTCCGGACAACAGACACTTTGCGGAAGAAGCTATCGAGCATTATCAGGACGTGCTCGAGCTCAACCCCGTGCGCGAGGCGAGGATCAACAGCACCAAGGGAATTGCCTACCTCTACCTGAACATGAAGCGGTTCGAGGACTCTAAGAAGTACTACCACATGGCATCGGATCTCGATCCCGATGATCCTGAAAACTACTACTCTATTGGCGTCAGCGACTGGACCCAGTGCTACCAACCGCGCATGGAAGAGCGGGCCAAACTGGGTCTGAAGCCGGGAGAGAATCTGAATGCGAAGAACACTGACCAGAGGAAGGTCTGCGATGCACTGAAGGCCAAGCTCACGCCCGCTGTCGAGGAGGGCATCGACAGTCTGAACAAAGCCATCCAACTCCGTCCTGACTACGACGACGCCATGGCCTACATGAATCTGATGTACCGCGAGAAAGCCGATCTGGAGTGTGACGACCTGACGTCCCGCGCGGAGGATTTAAAGACCGCCGACGAATGGGTGGACAAAACGCTGGCCGTCAAGAAGGCCAGAGCCGAGAAGCAGACACCGCAGAATCGCCAGCCGGAATGAGTGCTTGAGAATCTGATCGCCGGCCACAAATCAGCAATCAACAATCAGCAATTCCCTACGGCACCCAGTCCGCAATAAAAATATTCGTCTCGTGCGGTGCTTTGGCATTCCGATTCGAGGCCCACACCAGCTTCTTCCCATCGGGCGAGAACATGGGGAAGCCATCGAAACCGTCGCTGTAGGTGATGCGTTCCAGCCCGCTGCCGTCGGGATTGATCGCCCACAACTCAAAATTTCCCATGCCACCGGTCGTGTGCGTCACCGGGTCATAATTCGACGAAAAAATAATTCTCTTGCCGTCGGCGAAGTACGACGGCCCAAAACTGGCCGCACCCAGATTCGTGATCTGGCGCTTGCCGCTGCCGTCGGCCTTCATGATCCAGATTTCGAGCGACGTGGGCCGGATCAGGTTCTGCTTCAGTAACTCCTTGTAGTCCGAGATTTCTTTTTCCGTTTGCGGATGATAGGCGCGGTAGACGATCAACTTGTGGTCCGGCGAATAAAACGGTCCGCCATCGTAGCCCAGTTCGTGCGTAAGTTGCTTGACGTGCTTGCCGTTGGCGTCCATCGAATAGATATCGAGGTCGCCGTTGCGCAGGGAAGTGAAGACGATCTTCTTGCCGTCAACCGAGATCGTTGCCTCGGCGTCATAACCCGGCGTAGTCGTCAGTTGTTTCAGGTTGGAGCCATCGGGATTGGCGGTGAAGATGTCGTATCCCGCATAGACCGCCCACACGTATCCCTTGGAAAAGTCAGGCCGCGGCGGACACTCCGCGCCGGCCAGGTGGGTCGAAGAGTACAAAATCTTCTTCCCGTCCGGATAAAAGTAGCTGCAGGTGGTGCGTCCCTTGCCGGTCGAAACCATGTGCTGATCGCTGCCGTCGATGTTCATGACGAAGATCTGATCGCACTTGACGTCCCCGTGGCCCGCCGGTCCTAACGAAGACTGGAAAATCAGCTTGGTGCCGTCCGCGGAAAAATAGGCCTCGGCATTCTGTCCGCCGAAGGTGAGTTGGCGGACATTGCGCAGGTGCTTCTCCTGCGGCGCGGCCAGGTCCGCAGGAGTCGGGATCTGCGCGGCCGCAGGCGCCAGTATCACGAGCGCTCCGGTGACGCGAATAAGCAACGACTGCAGATATCGGATCATGGAGCAGGCAGTGTAGCAGGACGAAACTTTCTCATCAAAACGCGGAACTTTTTTTTGAACGCCTTCGTTTCTAACAATCGTACACACTGCGTTTGTGAGGAGCCACTTTTGAAGATCGTCTCGAAAAAGACCATCGCGCCGCGAGTGATGACGGCCACCGTCTTTCTGGCCGTGGCTTTGGGGTTAATGTTGTTATCGCCCGCATCCGCGCAGCCGGCTGAGACTTTTGCCGACCGCCTGGCCAAAAACCGCTACCAGATCGACGTCAAAGACGGCCGCTTGTCCGGCACGGGCGCTGCAGTCCTCGAATCCGCGCTCACCGGCGCGCAATTCGTGCTGGTCGGGGAAGACCATGGGATGGTTCAAGTCCCGCAGTTCAATGCCGCGGTCTGTGCCTTGCTGGGCCCCGCCGGATTTTACAACCTGGCGATCGAGACCGGTCCCACCGCCGCTGGCGAACTGGAAAAATGGGCTGCCGCGAGCGATGGACGCCAGCAACTTGCCACGTTCGAAAAAGAATATCCGGAGAGCATCGCCTTCTACAACTGGTCGGAAGAGTACGACATGCTTACGCGATGTGCTCGCAGCGCCACCGGAGGCAAGTTCCACGTATGGGGACTCGACCAGGAACTCATGGGTGCTTCGCGCATTCTGCTCACGCGGATTATCGAGCAGCATCCCGGTCCCGAGGCCACCAAAGAAGCCCAGCGGCTGCTGCAGAAGAACGACGACGCCCGCGCGACCGCGGCCAAGAGTGGCAACCCCGGCGAGCTTTTCATGCTCACCGCCTCCGACGACGAACTAGCCGGCTTCAAGGACTTGCTGGCGCGTGAAGGCAACGCCACTTCTCAGGATCTGCTTGCCGCCCTGATCGAGAGCCGCCAGATTTACCAGAACAACATGAGCGGCAACGGATTCGATTCCAACCGCCAGCGCGCCCTGCTGATGAAAACCACCTTCATCCATGAATACGCCAAGGCCAGCGAAGCCGAAGGCAAGCCGCCCAAAGTAATGTTCAAGTTCGGGGGCGAGCACATGTTCAAAGGTTTCAACCCGCTTCACAACAACGATCTGGGGAATTTTGTTGCTGAACTTGCGGACTACAATCACTCGAAGTCAGTGCACGTTCTCATACTCGGCATGAAGGGCAAGCAGCTCCGCTTTGCCGGTATTGGGCAGCCCATGCAGGCGGCGGAGTTCAACCTGGCCGAAGATAAAGACTCCGATTTTCTTTACCTCAAACCCATGTTCGAAAAAGTCGGAAGCGACGGATTGACCATGTTTGATCTGCGCGCCTTCCGCAAACATTTCGCTTCGCTAGGCGCAGTCGACAAGGAGATGGAACGTCTCATCTTCGGCTACGATTTCCTGGTGGTCTTTCCCAACGCGGCGCCGTCGAAATCGATTCCGTGAGATCACGCCGACGGCCGACCTTGACCACAGACGGCGCAGAGGCTCACAGAAGGAAACCTGCTGGACCCAGGTTTGCCCTGTGACACCTCTGCGCCCTGTGTGGTTGATCGGCTTTCCGCGTAGAATGTGCAGTCCGAACTCCCGGAGGCCGCATGAAATCGTTTCTGATTGTCCTCGCGATCACGTTGCTGGTCGCAATCATCCTACTTCCCAACACACGCCCGTCGGCTTCGGCATCGCCCAAGGCCACGGCTGAAACTCTGAAGCAGATGGAAGCGGAGTTCATGAAGGCCGCCACAGAAAAAGGCTCGGCCGGATACATGTCCTACTACGCTGAAGATGCAGTCGAAGTGCCCAACGGCGCGAATCTCATTCAGGGCAAGGCGAACATTGCCAAAGACATGGGCTTCCTCGACGATAAAAACAACAGCCTGACATGGACGCCGGTGGGCGCTGACATTTCCTCCTCAGGCGACCTGGGTTACACCTACGGAAACTACGAGTTCCGCTCGCAGGACAAGGCGGGCAAGCCTGTAGTCGACCACGGCAAGTACACCAGCATCTGGAAGAAGCAGAAAGACGGAAGCTGGAAAGTGGTCCTCGACATGGGCAACGCCAGCCCGGAACCAAAATAGAGCCTGGCCGATTCTCTCTGCGCTGAGGACGCGAAGAAAGTCCACGTACACTATATCTATGAGATATATACGGAAGCCAGCCCACCTTCCGAGCTCGCTGCTGCGTTTCGTTCTTCGGATGACCTTTCTGGGGCCTCGCCAGGCCCGATCGTCGTTCCTGGGGCACCCCAGGCCCCTTAGCGACGGGTTTACGAGGCAGGCAGTCGCCGCATTCTTCGCCGCAAGAGGCTGACGGGAAGCCCTGTCGCCGCTAAGTCCATTGCAATCAATCCGGTCAAAAATCGCTCCCTTTAGAATCAACTATTTCCGAAAGTGATTGTGAATCGCCTCCGCCTGGGTCCGGGTTACCACTGACGAAAGCGCAGACGCGTCGGCCTGCTTTACCGCCTGCACGCTGCCGAAATGTTCGAGCAGACGTCGGGTAGTGCTGGCGCCGACGCCGGGAATCTCCAGCAGTTCGGTGGAGCGGTCACGCATCTGCCGGCGCTTGCGATGGAAAGTCACGGCGAAGCGGTGAGCTTCATCGCGAATGAGCTGAATCAGATGCAGCACCGGAGAGTGATGGTCGAGCGCGATCGGATCTTTCTCCTGGCCGTAGACGTAGAGAATCTCCTCCCGCTTGGCGATGGCCGCGAGAGGCTGGTTGATGATCTCGAGAGATTCGAGCGCCTCAGCGGCAGCATGCAATTGTCCGAGCCCGCCGTCAATGAGCACCAGGCTGGGCATGGGCTTTTTTTCTTCCTGAAGCCGCTTGTAGCGGCGCGTGACTACCTCGCGCATGGACGCGAAGTCGTCGACGCCCTCCACCGTGCGGATGATGAATTTGCGGTAGTCGGACTTCTTCATCCGCCCGTCTTCCCAGACGACCATCGAAGCCACGGTCTCCGCGCCCTGAATGTGGGAAATGTCGAAGCACTCGATGCGCTTGGGGAGTTCGGGCAGGCTGAGCGCTTCCTGCAGCTCCTCCTGAATTTTTCGGGCGTTGGGCTTCAGCACGCGGAAACGCTGATCGTAGGACTGCTTAGCATTGGTTCCCGCGAGATCGAGGAGGGCGCGCTTGTCGCCGCGCTGCGGAACCAGGATGTGAACTCGCGCGGCGCGAGTGCTGTCTCCCGTTATTTGCTCGGAGAGCAAATCCTCCAACGCTTCGCGGTCCTCAAAATCGACCGGGACGTAAAGATTGCGCGGCACGTAGGGCTGGCCGATGTAGAGCTGCTTCAGCAGGGCAGAGAAGAATTCGCCGGGGTGGAAGGCGTCTTTCGTGGAAGAAGAAGCAGGCGAGCTTTGCTCGCCCGGACAGCCGGGGGCGGCTGTCCCCACATGTTCTATCTCAGTCCCCACATGTTTTATCTCGGTCTCCAAATGTTCGGTGAACTCCGGCAAATCTTCCCAGAAGAACTCTCGCCGGTCGACGACGCGGCCGCCGCGCATGTGAAACAGATTCACCGCCAGCATGCCGTTTTCGTAGTGATAGCCGAAGACGTCGGCATCGTCGCCTTCGGCGGCGGCGATGCGCTGGCGTTCCTGCAACTGCTCCACGGTGGAAATTAAATCGCGATAGCGGGCCGCGCGTTCATATTCCTGCGACTGGGCAGCCTGTTCCATGCGCGCGCGCAGCGACTTGCTCAGATCCGTGGGCCGGCCTTCCAGAAACAGCTTCACGTCGCGCACGGCTTCCTGATAGACGTCGGGCGTGGTCAGGTCTTTCACGCACGGACCCAGGCAGCGCTTGATGTAGTACTGCAAGCAAGGGCGCGGGTGAAAGCGCGTGAGGTCCACCTTGCATGATGGAATCAGAAAGTTGCGGTGGATAAGATCGACGATGCGATAGGCCAGGTTCGCCGGGAAGTAGGGGCCGTAGTAAGCGCTGCCGTCCTTGCGCAGGCGGCGGGTGACGTAGACGCGCGGCCAGCGCTCGGCAAGCGTGAGCTTCACGTAGGGATAAGTCTTGTCATCGCGCAGCAGGATGTTAAAACGCGGCTTGCGCTGCTTGATGAGGTTGTTTTCGAGGGCCAGGGCTTCCTTGTTATTGCCAACTACTACGTACTCGACATCGACGGCCTCGCGCACCAGGGTGTCGGTCTTGGCGTCTTCCCAGCGGCCCTCGTGGAAGTAGCTGGCGACGCGGCTGCGCAGGTTCTTCGCCTTGCCCACGTAGATGACATCGCCCTCGGCGTTTTTGTAGAGATACACTCCGGGCTCAGTGGGAATGGTGCGAATTTTGGCGTGGAGGTCCATGCGCGGACGGATGTTTCTATTTTATTGCAACCTTGGCAACCCATCCGGGCGCCAGGAATCTGAGCCTTACCGTATAAAATTTCCATTCCCTGTGTGGGGTTTGCGTTGCACAAGAGCTGGTGCGAGCAGTCCACGCCCGCCTTCCGCCTGTTGCAAGCTATTGAAAACGTATATACTTATCTTGACGGTTCCCGTTGCAGGAAACTGGCACGTCCCGTGCAAATAGCAAAGGCGGAACTTGTAAACAGGTAGTCATTCCCAGGGCCTCAAGAGACTTGGCGCGCGGGGAAACCCAGGACGCGCGAAAGAGATTCGGAGAAGGAGCCTCAACTATGACCCGCACTTCGTTAGCGATTTTACTGGCAGTGAGCATGATGGCGACGGTCGGCTGCACCAGCAAGAATTATGTGAAACAACAGACCACGCCGCTGATCAACAAGACCAACGAACTGGATGACATGACGGCGAAGAATACGCGCGATATCAAGGACGTGGACGCGCGCGCCCAGGCCGGCATCCAGGCCGTGAACGTGAAGACTGCCGACGTGGAGCAGAAGGCGCAAGCCGCCGGGCAGTCCGCCGCTTCGGCACAGACGATGGCGGACGCCGCCAACACCCGCGTCGGTGTGCTGACCAACACCGTGGCCAATCTCGACAACTATCGTCCGGTGGCCGAGACTTCCGTAAAGTTCGGCTTCAACAAGGACAATTTGACGTCCAAGAGTAAAGAAGCCCTCGATCAGCTGGCCGGCGGCATCTCGAGCACCAAGGGCTACATCATCACTCTGGAGGGCGGCACAGATTCAGTGGGCTCTCCCGAGTACAACTACGATCTGAGCCAGCGCCGGGCGAACTCGGTGATTCAGTACCTGGCGTCGAAATACAACGTGCCGGCGCACAAGATTTATGTGATCGGGCTGGGCAAGGACAAGCCGGTGGAGTCGAACAAGACATCGGCGGGCCGCGCCGATAACCGCCGCGTGGATGTGCGCTTGATGACCAACACGCTGGGCGACACGCAACCGAGCACCACCCCGACGACCACGGGCCAGAATAACCCGTCGTCGATGTAAAGATTTTTTTCTCCTCCTCCCCGGAGGACTTCGCCAACCAGGCCGCTCATTTCCTCCCCCCTGAGCGGCCTGTTTTTTTTGCCCAACCTGCGGGCTACGAAACTGCGAGCTCATTCCATCACATCACTCTCAGTGGCCCGACGGGGAGAAGGCAGCGGGTGTTTTGAATTTTCCGGGCTACGGGTTTTCGAGTCAAACGCTGAGAGTGACGCCCGCGATGGAAGCTGGCGTCCCAGATCACGTTTGGAGTTTAGAAGAGTTGGTGGGATTATTGGAATTGAAAGCGACCCAGGCCGCCGCGTAATGATTCGGAAGATCATATATGGCAGCATCGGTGCTCTGGCAGTTCTAGCGGGATTAGTGTTCGTGATTGGATATGCGATTCCCTCGATAGACGACCTACGTCGAGCAGATATTCCCTTCTCGCAGGCCTTTCTGGGTTGCGTGATCACGTGGGCAATCGCACTGACTGCGCTTGGCATGGGGTTTCGCTATCTGCGAAAACTATTCTGAAGGGAACCAAGATTTTCAAAACAGCCCGCTACCGGGCAGAATCCGGCCGCGATGTTTCCCATGAGGGGTAAAATAAAAGTCATGCAACGTCGGCGGTTCGCATCTTTCATCTTTGGCGCCGCGGTCTGCGTGATCCTGGCGCAAGGGAGCGCGTGGGCGCAGCAGGGCAACGGCAATTCCACTCCGCCGCCAGCCAAGCCGCCGCAGTCAAGTTCTTCGTCGTCGAACTCTTCGCCATCCAATTCCGGGCAGCCGGGAGCTGCGCCGTCGAAGCCGGAGCAGTCCAGCGGAACGCCCGGGTGGGACAGTCAGCCGCCTGTGGACTCGCTCTCGAGGGACACCACGTTTCCCGGAGACCGGCCGGAAAATGCGCCTGCCTCAGCCCAGAAAGCGCCGGACTTGTCGCCGCCCCGTTCGGACCGTGTGTCGGCCAGCGACTTGGGCAACAATGTCGGTCAGAGCTCCAGCAAGGATGCGCCAACCGATCTGAGTCCGCCGGAGGACGACGCCAAGACCCATCCGCACAGCGTGGACGCGCTGACCGAAGCCGAAGCCGCGAGCGGGAACGGCGTGAGCGAATTTCACGTATGGGATCCGCACAAAGCCGCCAAGAGCGTCGAGGTTGGAGATTTTTATTTCAAGAGGAAGAACTACCGCGCCGCCGAGGATCGCTACCGCGAAGCGCTTTTCTACAAAGACAACGATGCCATCGCGACGATCCGTCTGGCCGTGTGCCTGGAGAAGTTGGGCCTGCCGGAGGATGCGCGCGCCGAGTACGAGAGCTATTTGAGAATTCTTCCGCATGGCCCACAAGCGGAAGAGGCGCAGAAGGCAATCAGCCGGATCAAGGAGTCCGCGGCGAAGGCGAACGCGAAGTAAGCTGCCGGTTCAATTGCTGATTGATGATTGCTGACTGTTGATCGAAAATCTTCAGGCGCGAGCTTCTCAATCGGCAATCCACAATCTGCAATCAGCAATCAAGAAATCAGCAATCCGCCACAACCCAACCCTGATGTTGAAACGCTATCGGCTTCGCCGGGGCGGTGCCCGGCGCGTACCGCCCAGGTGACGCTCCAATCGGCTGGGGGGCCCTTCGCCGAGAAGCAAACTTGGGGGCCAGGCCGGTCCGGAGTGAGCGCTTCCCTTGGAGCGGGCGGCCTCGGCGACGAGCGCTTCGCAGCCGTCCAGACAGCAGTGCATCATCTGGGTGCGCAGCATGCCTTCAAACCGTCCTCGGATAATCAGCATGGCGGTGCCGTGCATCAGGGACCAGAGGGCCAGCATGAGGCGGGTGTGCTGGCGAGGGGTTCCGCCCAAACGCTGCGCCAGGCGCTGGCGGAAGAGGTTGAAAGAGGGCCAAGGCTCGTGGAGGGAGGGGGGCTGAGCGACGCCATCGAACAGAACTCCGTAGGCGTGGCGATGGGCGAGGGCGAACTCGAGCTGCCGCTGGCAAGCCTGGCGAAGGGTACGGGTGCGGCGGAGTGCGGCGAACAGATCATCGCGGATTTGCAGGCGGAGAGCGTGAAGAATGTCTTCGCGGTCATGGTAGCGCTCGTAGACGGTGGGGGTGGTGGTGCCGGAGGCTTTGGCCACGGCGCGCATGGTGAGCGCTTTTTCGCCGCCCCGGTCCCACAGCCGGCAGGCGGCGTCGAGAATGCGTTGTTCGAGTTCCGGGTCCGCTTGTCTGGGCACCAGCCCCCCTCCACATCCGCAAGATTATCACCGGGCCCGAATAACTTGCACTATGTCAAACTAACAATGTACAATCCATAAAAACCGGAAAGAATGCAGCTTCCCGTAGAACGTGTCCCGCCGGAGCCACCAAGGTTCGACTTGCAGCCTTCCCCCGATTCCGTGGCTCCGGCGGGCGCGCGGGCGTTTCCAGAAATGAGGAGTGGTGGATGTTAGCTGATGAACCCAGTAAGCAGGCAGGCATCGCGCGTCTGATATCCGACCTGCGCGCGGCCAAGGTGGAGCTGTTGAGCGCGCAATGCGCGGCCGACCGTCTCCGCCTGCAATATTCCCCGGAAGAGATCGTATCTTTTGGCGAGCGCCAGACGTTGAAAGGCGCCATCGCCTCGGCCGGCGCGTTGTGCCGTTTCTTCTCTTCGATTGAAGATAGGTTGAAGCAGGCGGAACAGCGAGAGTAACGCTGCCGTCTTTTTCCCGGCGTTCTTTCCGCGAACATCCCATCGATCCGCAACTCCAGGCTACTTCTCCACCCGGATAAATTCGCCGGTCGAGGCGTTGACGGCCACCGTCAGCTTGGCGGTTTCGCGGCTGGCACCGTAGATGACATGCCAGGTGAGTTCGTTAGTGTTGTGGTTCCAGTCGCAAACATAGTTGACGATGGTGGCGGGATCCTTCTCCACGATCTTGTCGCCCCCGTGTTTTTGCGCGGTGGCGAAAGCCTGGTCGGAATCGATCTTAAGGAAGGCAACGTCGAAGATCTGGGTGGAAGCGTTGCTGGGATTGTAGTTGTCTTCGGTGCCGGGCGAGACGCCGCGGGAGGGAGCGTCAGGCGCAGCGCTGCCCGACCAGATGAAGGGCTTGACCGCGCGCTGCGAGGGCGAAGCAAACTCGGAGCGCCACACCGCCCACTTGCCATCCTGTCCATTGCCCTCATTGGTGGGAGAAGATTCGATGCGGAAGGGCTTGGCATCGGCGGCCCAACCGCGGGCCGCGATGAAAGACTTCTGGAAGCCGGAGCGGCCGGTGAGCAGCTCCGGAGCTTTTGGCATTGGCTTCGCTGCCGGCTTGGCGGGCTCCGAGTTGCAACCGGAGAGCACTGCCACGACGATGACCGCGAGGACGAGCCGGGTTGCCGTCGACGATCGCGGGGCGATGGTTGGCCTCTGATGCCCTCCCGACACCGCGGGCGACAGTGCGCCGGCAGCACAGCTACTCAGGAAAACTGTTTCTGCCGGCGACAATCCCGAAGCCATTGTGTCTAACCGGGCGAAGTCCCGCTTCTTCATAGCGTCCTTCCTGTTGTACCTTGAGATGGGTTTTAATCGTCGCGCAACATTCTACCCGAAGCGCGCAGAAACGCGAGAAGTGGCAGGATGGATTCCCAGTTCGAACAGTTACAGCGGGTTTTGGCTACCGCCATCGAAGGGATGTCGAGGGAGGAACTAAGCTGGCATCCGCCGGATAAGTGGTGCGCTGCGGAGGTGCTGGAGCACCTGTATCTAACCTACACCGGCACTACCAAAGGCTTCGAGCGGGTGCTGGAAGCGGGCAAGCCCCTGGTGACGGGCGCGACCCTGCGGCATCGCTTGCGGACGATGGTGGTGGTTGCCTTCGGCTATCTGCCGGAGGGGAGGAAAGCGCCGAAGACGACACAGCCGCGGGGCTTGCCACTGGAAAAAGTGCGAGACGAGATCGGGCAGAAGATTGCGGCGATGGACGAGATCATCGCACGATGCGAAGGGAAAATGGGACGCCGGGCGAAACTACTGGATCATCCGATCCTGGGTCCGCTGACTGCGGCGCAGTGGAGAAAGTTTCATCTGGTGCATGGGCTGCATCATGCCAAGCAGATTCGGAGGCTGCGGGCGAGGGCAGCGACGCGCTGACGGGTACGTGGGCGCTCCATGGGCCTGCACTGATTCTCGGGCATTTTCGATGCCGGGTGAAGGAATAGCGGAGAAACGCCGTTTCCGAATCGCAGCGCCTGAAGGCGCGATTGATGACGCGGCACTTACGGTATGCCTGAAGGCATACCCTGATACGAATCGGTGAGCTTTTCAGCAAACTGTGAAGCGGCTGTTGATTGGAGGATGCTTAGGGCGCGGCTGGAAGCCGCGCCCTCTCAAAACTGAGTGGCAGGTCGAGCTTTTCGACCAGGGGCCGGTTTGCTACTCTAGGGCTCGCGCATGTTGGCGGGGACCCCGGCCTTGCGCGCTTCCTCCTGCAGGTCATCGAGCTTTTGTTTGGCGTCCTCCAGGGCTTTCTGCTTGTCGGCGATCTTCTGCTTGTAGTCGGCGTCCTGCTTATCCCACGGAAGCTCATTGCGCAGGCGGTTGCCCACGTCGGCGTACATGGCGGCGGCGCGAAGCTGGTATTCCTTCTGCAGGACGTCGAACTCGCGCTGCAGCAGGTCGATCTGATCCCTCTGCGCCGTGATCTTCTCCTGCCACTGTTTCCACTCGGCCTGCTTCTTGGCCTGGTCAGCTTGAGGCGAGCCGGCAGGCGTGGTGCCGGGTGCGGCCGGGGCGGCGGACGCGTTGTCGCCCGACGGCGTGGAGGTGGCGGGGCTCGCGGCTCCCTCCGCCGGTGGAGCGCCCACGACGGAGATCTTGTCCTCCGTGGGAAGGTTGTCGTTGTCGAAAACCTTCGGCTTGGATTTGACCGGCGTGTCCTTGCGAACCTTGCGCGCGTAGTCGCCGAGTCCGGATTGATCTTGAGCTGGCGGCTGCGGTTGGGTTTGCGCCCCGGCGGAAACTGCCAGGACCATGGACAAGGCGATTGCGGACCCGAAGTATGCGATACGGTTCATAGCTCCATCCTTTTGCTCACGTGGTTCACGCTTTTCGGCTGGCCGGCGGCGTGCCGCAGTCCAGCCGTCGATCGGTTCACACGATTCCCGCCACGCCGGCCCGAGGGCCGGCGCCTGCGGGGATACGTTTCTCAGCCAGGAATCCGCCGATGTGACGGTCGAGGCGAGCCGCCTCGCTGGCAATGTCGGAGGCCAGTTGCTGGGCCAGTTCGGGATCGCGGTTGCGCGCCAATTGTTGAGCGTATCCTGCGATCGTGGTCAGAGAGGTACGCAGCTCGAGCGCCATCTCGGCGGAAATCTCGCCCTGCAATTCCTGCTGACGGCGGATGCGTTCCCTTTCGCTGAGATCGCTGATCAGGCACGCTGCGCCCACCAGGCTGCCATCGGCGGCAGGAACGCGCGAAACGGTGACCGCTATACGACGGGCTTTTGCGTCGGGCGTTGTGTAATCGGCTTCGATCTTTCGGATCTGACTGCCTTCGCGCAAAACCGAATGGATTTCTTCCGCGAGGAGAGCGGGCGAGTCCGGCGGACCGTCCGCACAAACCGCAGCAGGATCGGGCGGGCGGACTGCGGCGTCGCGGAACACGTTCTCCGCGCTCATGCCGGAGAGCGACGCAAAGCCGAGAATCTCCTTGGCGGCGGGGTTGGCATGTCTCACCAATCCGTTGAGGCCAAATACAAGCACGCCAGAAGCGAGATTGGTGAGTACCGCCTGGCTGAAATTTTCCGTGGTGCGGGCGCGGCGTTGCTCGGTGCGTGTCTGCACCTGCAATTCGTGCTTTTGCTGCTTGAGTTGCTGGATGACGGTGTTGTAGAGGTACAGTGGCAGCTCATCCACAGAAGAAGGGGCGTCCACCTCCAGACTGGATTCCTGCGCGATATTGCGACGCAAGCGGCGGATGACCCAGACTGCGAACAGGAATGCGCCCGCGGCCGCCATCAAGATCAGCGCGGCGCGGAGCACGACGGGATTGGCGAGCAGTGTCACCAGAGCCTCCCGTACCACGCCAGGAACTGGTTGCCAAAAAAGAACGCCAGCAGAGCCATGCTGCCGAGGAAAACACCGAACGGCATCTGGTAGTAGCGATAAACCATCTGGGCGGATTGCCATCCACGGCGGCGCGCGGCCTGCGCGTTCGCCAAACGGCGCATGAAGCGGTGCGTGCGCTTCATCCAGACCACGAGCACGGTGGTCAAGCCGAACAGCGATCCGGCGAGCGAAGCGGTGAAGATGGTGAAAATGGTCAGCTTGATTCCGAGAAATGCTCCGACCATCGCCATCAGCTTGACGTCGCCAAAGCCCATGCCTTCCGTGCCGCGCCAGCGCAGATAAACCGCGCCCGCGCCATAGATAAACGACGCGCCGATCGCCGCGCCCAGCAGCGAGTCCAGCAGCGACAACAAGTGCGCGGCGAGGTCAGCGCTGAAGGGAAAAGCCAACATTCCCGGCAGAAACTGCGAGGCCAGGTCATGCACGGGAACCAGCAGGCTGAAGAGCACGCCCAGCACGAGGCCGGGCAGCGTCAGCTTGTCGGGCAGCAACTTGGTTTCGGCGTCTGTGAAAATCAGGCCGAGCAGGAGAAATCCGAAGACGCAATATTTCAGCGTGGCAAACGTGAGTCCGAAGTAAGCGTAACAGGCGAGAAACAGCGCACCGGTCAACAACTCGACCACGAAGTAGCGGGGGGAAATCCGGGCTTGGCAATGACGGCAACGGCCGCGCAGAACCAACCAGCTCAGCACCGGCAGATTGTCATAAAGGGCGATCGGCTGTTTGCAACTTGGGCATGCCGAGCGCGGCGTAACCACCGACAGGCCCCGCGGCAGTCGATAGACACACACATTCAGAAAGCTGCCAAAGGACAGCCCGAGAAAAAAGATCGCCGATGCGAAGAGCGGATCCACTGAGTTTATGTTGTCGTTTTCCGGGCGCCTGTTGCGCGCAAAACACACCATTCCCGGAGAACGCGAAGTTTCCGTGTCTTGAGTGGATTATAAGGGGACCCGATGGGTGAGGACTAAGGTACCGAAGTCACTGTCCAAACGGCCGATTGAGGCAAACCGTTGATAGGTGAGCACTTCCACCGGTCTTGGGTAGTGATCGACGGTAGTGATCGACCGCGGTGGTTGCCGGGGGCGGTGCCCCATAAGCGCTAACTTAAGAATTACTGCCGGTGCGCCCGTGATCCACCTGCAATCGTCAGCGAATGGACCGCGGCTCATCCAATTACAATTCCATGCATACCTTCGATCAGTAAGGAACAACGATGCGAATGTGCTTCACGTTTTTCGTTACGACGTTCATTACAACGATTGTGCTCCTGGTCCCGAACATGGGTCACGCGCAGGCTGACCATCACCACACTTCTCCCGAGACACTGGGCAGTGTAGTGTTCACCACCTCGTGCAGTAGCACAGTTCAAGCTCAGTTCAATCGCGCTGTAGCTCTGATGCATTCGTTTCAATTTGGGAGCGCCATTGAAGCATTCGATGCCATTCTCGTAACCGACCCATCCTGTTCGATGGCGTACTGGGGGATCGCACTGAGCCATTGGGGTAACCCCTTTGCTCCAGGGCTCAAGTCCCCGGCGCAACTGGAGCAGGGACTCAAAGCGGTCAAGCAGGCGCGAGTTGCTGCTCCGAAGACTGAGCGTGAGCGTGCCTATGTCGAGGCCGTCGCGTACCTATTTACCGATACTGCGAACACCGATCAGCAATCACGGAAGCTGGCGTATGAGAGCGCAATGGCTGCTGTCAGTGCCGCTCACCCCGAGGACACCGAGGCGGCCATCTTCTATGCGCTGGCTCTCGCCGCCGCCGCCGATCCGGCCGATAAGACGTATGCGAAGCAACTCAAGGCGGGGGCAATCCTGGAAAGTCTGTTCGCTCAGTATCCCAATCATCCGGGATTGGCTCACTACATCATTCACGCTTACGACGTTCCACCGCTGGCTGCGCGGGCGATGGGAGCGGCACAACGCTATAGCGAGATTGCACCTTCGACACCACACGCATTGCACATGCCATCCCATACGTTTACACGAGTCGGTGACTGGCAAGACTCCATTGACGCCAACCTAGCCGCGGCGGCCGCCGCACGAAGCGCGGGTCAGACCCCCGAAGAGTTGCACGCCACCGACTACATGGTCTATGCCTACTTGCAAACCGCCCAGGACAACGCCGCGGAGCACTTGGTGGAATCGGCTACTCAGAGTTTCGCCCGCTTCGATCCAGCATCTCCGAACACCGGAGCGGGCAGTCCCGCTACGGCATACTTTGCACGCGCGGCGATTCCTGCCCGATATTGTCTGGAACGGCGAGCTTGGTCCGATGCAGCCAAGCTGGAGCCGCTGCCCAGCCCGTTTCCGCACACCGATGCGATCACTTACTTTGCCCGGGGCCTGGCAGCTGCGCATTTGAAGGAACGTACCGGCGCGCGCTCAGCCATCGAGTCTTTGGAGCAGATGCGCGACAAACTGACCAAGATGAAAGAGGTTTATTGGGCCAACCAGGTAGAAATTCAGCGACAGGAAGTATCCGCATGGCTCGCCTTTGCTGAAGGCGATAGCCAGGGCGCGCTTACGGGAATGCACGCCGCGGCGGAACAGGAAGACAAGACTGAAAAGAGCGTAGTCACACCGGGGCCTCTTGCTCCGGCGCGCGAACTGCTGGCGGAGCTACTGCTTGAGTTGAACCATCCTGCGGAAGCACTTAGGGAATTTGAAGCGACGTTGACTAAAGAGCCAAACCGCTTTCGTTCGCTGTACGGGGCAGCAGAAGCGGCCAAGCTGGCCGGCGACCGCTCAACGGCGCGGAAATATTTCGGAAGGTTGCTTAAGGTTGCGGAGCGCGCCGATAAGCCTGAGCGCCCGGAAATGGCTGAGGCGCGTCGCGGGGCGCAACCGGAATAGCAGCGGTCCAAGTTACGGTTGATGACGTTAAGCTCAAAGGCTAAAGTCCCCCCGATTCGGAGTGTGAAATGCCGTGGATCTTCGAGGTGCTGCTCGGCTCTGCTCTTGAGAAAAAACTGCAGCATAGCGGTGGCGGTGTCATTGGCAATAGGCCGAGGGGTCACAATGTTGTTTTTGGTGTTCACTGGGATTAAGAATTGGCGAGTACGTCCGTAACTACCGGTCTGATGCCACACCGAAGTAGCATCTTGCCAAATCATCCGCCGGAGATCGCTATGCAGCGAGTTGCTTTAAAAGGTTTGTGCATTGTTCTGCTGCTCGCCAGCACGGGTTACGGGCAGTCGTTAGCCGATGCCGCGCGTGCAAATCGCAAGCAGAAAGGCGCCGCCCCTACGAAGGTCCTTACCAGTGATGACCTGGTCGAAACATCAACACCAGAAACAATTCAACTGATTCCCGGTTCAAGTGCTACAGGACAAGGAACGCTGGTCGCGCCCGGGAGAGGAAAACACAACTATCGGGTCATCATGTTGGATGCAAGCCGGTTTGTGAATGGAGGCACAATCCATATCACGATCACGGTAGGTGACGGGGAATCCGAGGCATCTTTTGATTTGTACCCACAGGGTCTTCCGCTACCTTTAGAGGGAATGCCGAACTCTCTAGCCAATGCCGTGAATATACGCAGTGGTTCCGGCGCAAAGATCAATTATCGTTTTGCCCATGGAGCAGTGTTCCAATTCGGCGCCGAGGGTAGCTGGAACGCAAAGGCCGGAGCCACGAATACCTACAACTTTGTAGTCGATGTGGACAGCCAATCTAGGCAGTGACCCGCATGGTCGATCGCTCTTGATCCGCCTTCGCAGCCGGTTCTGAATCTGCAGGACGACGGCTTCTTCACCTAATTTGACGGTCGATACCTATTGGGAAATCCCGATTACACTGATTGCCCGGGCGGGTGATCGCGGAAGCTATCCAGAAACGGGCTTGGAGGAAGTTGGCAGGCGACTCCAGCCACAGGCTTGAGTTAGCGCTTAAGGGGCGCTACCCCAAATGCTCAACAGCATCTCCGGGCGCGCTGGTTCTGCGCCCGGAGGAGGAAAAACGCAGGAGCTGTTACTTCGCCTGCAGAGTCCCGATGTATTCGACGAGGTTGGCCACGCGTTGCTGCACAATCCCCTCGTGTCCTTGGCTGATGCTGGAGAACAACGGGCCCCAAACCGGCATATCCTGACTGCCGTGGGACGGCATCGTAGCCTGCCCGCGGATAACCGAGGAAATATGAGCTGACGGGTACTTGCCGCCATTCTTCTGGGCCAGAGTGGTCAGATCGACGGGAGGCGTCTTGAGCGCCGAGGCCGCCGGACCGCCGCCTTTGCCGTCCTTTCCATGACAGACGGCACAGTAGTTGTTGAACATCTCTTTGCCTGAAGTGGCGGATGTTTGAGCGATGGGAACATGCTTGACCGTGACTGACGGCTTTTGAGCGGATTGGTCCTGGGCCGCGGCAACAATGCAGGATAAGACCACGATGGCGGCCAAGCAGCCAAATTTCATAGCACGCATAGCTTTCCTCCTACCTTTCCTTTAGGTGCTACAACCAAACAGTTTAGGATTAGAACCGAAGTCCGAATGTGATCGGAGTCACTGGAATATGTGACACGCGATCTCAGCAGCCTACTCTCAGGGAAGCGAAAAACGCAACAATTCTCCTTCCAGGGCGAGGGCAGAGGGTTCGGAAGCGGGAATCCGTCCCCGCCATTGGTTCCAGTGGCGCGGAACGAGACGGGTTTCGGGCGCAGGATGAGTCAGCCAGCCAGCGGCTGTCTCCTCCTTGACGAAGACAGAGAAAGCGGACGTGCTCTGCAACCCTTGGCGTTGCGGGAATGCCCATTCGTAAAGAGTGGCCTGCAGGCCCTCGGTGATCGACTCGGTGGGTTGCAGACAGAGAATCCAGGGATGGCTTGCCAGGTCGAGGTAGTGGCTGGGGGCTGCATCTTGGCTGGCGGGGACAATTCGCGCTCCATATTGGCGGGCGATTCGGCAGGTGGCGTCCTGGGAGTGATGATCCACGATCAGAATCTCGTCGCAGGGAATGAGCATTTCCAGAGCGCGCCCCAGGCGCAGGGCATCGTTGTCCGTGTGCAGCAAAGCGGTGATCGGAGGCATGGAACGGAAGACCAGAGTGCAAGAGAAAGTGTACGCGAAGCTGATTACGGGGCGGGAATCAGCGGATGAGAGACGCGGGTGCTCGCCACATCGGAATGGGCGCGAAGTTGATCGCGCCCTGATGGCAATCCATCTCGACTTCTACTGCGGGCTGCCCAGCTTCGGGCGGTTGGCGTCGGGATTCGGCGCCTGCGTGACGGTGATGGGAGCCTGCAGGGTGAAGTTCAGTACAGTTTCCGGCGGAAGCTTGATCTGCTGGCCCTTGGTCGCCGCCTGCACGCCGCCACCGACTCCAGCGCCCGCCGCGCCCCCAATGGCCGCTCCCTTGCCGCCGCCCGCGATCGCGCCGATGATGGCGCCGATAGCCGCGCCTGCGCCCACTTTCTCGGCAGTGTTTTTGCCGCGCGAGCCGCCTTCTTTGCGGTACTGATCGGTTTGGAGGTTGTAGGTTGTGCCGCCGGCGGTAAGGCTGTCAAGCTGCAGAACGACGAGCGACTGTCCCTTAAACTTGCCTGCGCTCTTGAGGTCGGCGATGTGTCCGGTGATGTCGGTGCCCGCGGGGATGACTTCTTCTCCGTTTGCTGTGAGGGGAGCGTTCAGCGTGGCATGAAAGGTTTGTCCGGCTTCGTTCTTTTCGCTGTCGATGCCATCGACCAGGCGCACCGTGAGCTGGGTTCCTTGGTCAATCGTCACCTTCTTCGGTGGAGGCGGTGGCGGAGGAACCGCGGCAGCAGCAGGGGTCGTATCCGCGGGCGATGGAGGTTCTTGTGCGACCGGAGGCTCGGAATTCTGGGCGGTGGTGGTGGCATTCGATTGGTCCTTCGCAGCCGCATCCCGCGCGCCGCTAGAGTGCCTTGATTTCTTGCTGGGCGTGGGCTTCTCGGCTTTCACCGCCGGTGGAGGAGTAGCTTTCGCGGTCCGAGCGGGAGCAGCCGCTGCAACTGGTGCAGCCGCGCCCACCTGAAGGTTGTTGACGACTTCCTTCACGCCGGGCACCGATGCTGCCTGGCGCGCGGCCGCATCGCGCTGCGCTTCGTTGTCCACCGAGCCGGATAGGGTAACCACGCCGCCGCTCGACTGGACTGCCAGTTGCTTGCTGGAGAGACCGGAATCCTGGCTGAACTTGCTTTGCACATCGCTGGAGATCCTGGCATCATCCGGTTTGCGAGCGCAGCCCACCCCCAGGCTGAGGATGACTGCAAGCAGAAATACAGGAATGGATGCGGAGGTTTTCTTCATGACTCGCTCCTGACACTGTTTTCAACGAACGGTGTAGTGAGACCTCTATAGTTTAGATGCACGAGGGGGAGTCTGCAGAGTTTGATTTGCCGATTTTCGAGGGGTACCGAGATAGAAAAACGGTGGCGTCGCGCCGTGCCCTATGAACCAAGTGCTCAGGTAAGGTTCGGAATAAGATCTTTCATCAATGAAGACTCTCTTGAATCCTGGCGACCGTAACGAAGTGCTTGGCCGACTCGGCAAGGTACGTCCAGGAAGCCAGCCCCTTTGGGGAACCATGTCTGTGCATCAGATGGTTTGTCATCTGGGCGATGCCTTCCGGGCTGCCTTGAGCGAAAAGTACATCAGTCCGTCCAGCACCGTCTGGAAGCGCACGCTTCTTAAGTGGACGGCGCTATGGATCCCGCTTCCGTGGCCACATGGCTTCAAGACGCGGCCTGAAATGGACCAGCAGCAGGGTGGGACGCAGCCCGGGGAGTTTGCCTCGGACCTCGATAAGCTCCGCATTCTTTTTGAGCGCTTCTGCACTTGGGAGGGCGAGTTCGCTCCTCACGCGATCCTGGGCGAGATGTCGAGGACTGAGCGCATGCGACACGCCTACCTTCACATGGACCATCATCTGCGGCAGTTTGGGGCCTAGGGTAAGATCAAGGCGGGCCACTGGGAAACGGGCCACGTTTCAGAGAAAGAACCCCCTCGAACGGCGCTGCGCGAGCCGATCCGCGGAAGTTACTGCTAGTGGATGAACTTGTAGTCGACGATGGAAGCCGCAAGGCCGACGTGGTCGTTGCCGGACTTTTCTTCTGCATCCTTGGAGCGAATCATCCGGCCTTGGCACAGCACGTTGCTGTTCTTGCGGCCGGAAATCTCCTCGGGCATCTCAAAGACCATCTCGATCAGCGCGTTGACCGGCAACTGCTGGGGCCCGCGGAACAGGACGCCGGTCTGGCTGATGTTGTCGATCGTGCCTTCATACCAGGTGCTGGTATTGTTGACGCGGTAACGGAGCGCCAAATCCAGCTTCAGACGGCGGGCGCGCGGGACCCAGGACGGCCGTTTCTCCCGGGTATGGCTGCGGCGGGGTCCGGTTTCAGGCTTGGCATGTTCCACGCGCTCGGTACGGCGCATGGTTGACCAGTCGTATTTGTACTCGGCAGCGCACAGAAGACAGACCTGATAGTAGTCGCCGTCGGCACCACGCCGCGGCCAGGAAAACTCGTGAGAACAACGCCCAAGCATGAGAACGTCCATGATTTTCTGCGGCATGATGGTTACTTCCGGACGTAGGGGAGCATCCAGAGACAACTCATCATCTCCCGTAGAGGCGGCTTTGGATAGGTTACCTTCGTGTTAGTCGCAATGGTGGACACCAGCCAAGTCCAGCTTTTCCAGGCATTTAGGCTGTGGAAAGTTTCCGGGAGCAAGACCTTTGGTGCGGGAGTTCCTGCGGTAACTGCCCCGCGTGTATCATCGCCCAATGGACGGCATGCCGGAGGTGACTGTCTTCATTCTTGCGGGGGGCAAAAGTTCGCGGATGGGGGCGGACAAGGCGTTCGTAGACTGGAACGGCCGGACGCTGCTGGCGCGGGCTCTCGACTTGGCCCGGTCGGTAACGGCGGAAGTTCGCATTGTGGGCGATGCAGCCAAGTTCGCGGCGTTCGCTCCAGTGGTCGAGGACTTGTTTCGGGGATGCGGGCCGCTGGGGGGAATCCACGCCGCCTTGAAAAGTTCGCAGACGGATATGAATCTGGTGCTGGCCGTGGATTTACCGTTTATTTCATTTGCACTACTGCAACATCTGGTGACACGCGCGAGGAATTCGGGCAGCGCCGTAGTGACGGTGCCCCGCGCTGCCGGGGGCTGGCAGCCGCTGTGCGCCATCTATCGCCGGGAATTCGCGGATGCCGCCGAAGTGGCTCTGCGCGCGGGGGATTACAAGATCGACACGCTGTTCAACGTGGTGCCGGTGCAGACCATCGAGGAAGAGGATCTGGCGGAGGCCGGATTTTCGCCGAGAATCTTCCGCAATCTGAACACGCCGGATGACGTGCTGGCAGCACTGGGGACCCCTGATTAAGTGCTGGGGACGAAGGAAGATGGACCCGAGGTAGTGGTGGAAGCTCATTTAAGAGCCGTTGGCAGCGCGAACTTGCAAGGGATTCTTCGCTGCGCTCAGAATGACAAACATGCCTGACACTGCTGTTCGTCCCTACGTCGAGTTTCGCGAGGTCTCCAAAGCATTTGGCGACAACGTCGTCCTCGATCGCGTGAGCTTCGACGTTTTGCCGGCCGAGACGGTCTGCATCCTGGGGCGCAGCGGCGTGGGCAAATCGGTGTCGCTGCAGCACATCATGGGTTTTCTCAAGCCCGACTCGGGCCGCGTCTTCGTGGCGGGGGAAGACATCACGGATTACACGGAAGAGCAACTGGAGCTGATCCGCAAGAAAGTTACGATGGTCTTCCAGAACGGCGCGCTGTTCGATTCGTTGACCGTGGGCGAGAACGTGGCGTTTCCTCTGCGCGAGGGACGCGACTTGAGCGAGGAGCAGATTTACCAGATTGTGGACGGCTTGCTGGAGATGGTGGGCGTACAGGAGATGCGCGATCTGTTGCCCTCCGATCTCTCGACCGGGATGAAACGGTCGGTGGCGATTGCCCGAGCGCTGGCAGCCCGGCCGGAATGCGTTCTCTACGACGAGCCGACGACGATGGTCGATCCGCTCATGGCGCAATTATTGGGTGATCTGATCAAGCGTCTCAAAGCGCAACTGCAGCTGACCAGTATTGTGGTCACGCACGATATGCGGCTGGCGAAAAAACTGGCCGAGCGCGTGGTATTTCTGCACGAAGGCAGGGCAATCTTCTTTGGTACCTATGCCGAGATGGAGAAGTGCGGCGAACCCATCGTACAGGAGTTTCTGGAATTGGATGAATTGAAGATTGAAGCGTGTAGCAGTGGACAGTGGCCGGCGAGGACAAACTGACGGCGGAGTCCTAAATTCATCAACCACAGAGGACACCGGGGAACACAGGGACCGAATGCCAGGTGTTTCCTCGACGCTCCCTGTTGACCTTTGTGGGTAGTCACGATGCTATCCCACGCAAAACTCTTATTTGCGTGCGGGAGCGGGGCCGTGATATTCAGAGTTGCCATGAAAACCCCGCTCCTTGCCTTGGTCGTCTTCCTCGGATCTTTTTCTTTTCCGGCAAGTTCGCAGTCGCAACCGCAGGTTCCTCCATCCGCTATTGTCGTCAAGGCCAGAAAGCTTCTGGATGTGCGCAAAGGCGCTTACATCGAGAATGCCGCGGTGTGGATCGAGGGCGAGCGCGTGAAGGAAGTCGGGCGCGCTGCCGAGGTTCTGTCGCACGCGCCGAAGGACGTCAAAGTCATAGACCTCGGCGATGCTACTGTTCTGCCTGGGCTCATCGACTGCCACACCCACATCATGGCCCGCATGGCGGATACTGACGACGGCTACACGCTTACGCTGGCGACCAAGTCGCAAGCCTTCCGCGCCCTCGAAGGCGCATACGACGCGAGGATTACCCTGGCTGCCGGTTTCACGACGATTCGTGACGTGGAGAGTGAGGGTTCCGGCTACGCCGACGTGGCCCTGCGTGACGCCGTCGAGCAAGGACTGGCGGAAGGACCGCGCATGCAGGTGGCTACGCGCGCGATTGCGGCCGTAGGCCAGTACCTACCGTTCGGCATCTCACCCGATCTGACTAACTTTCCCACCGGCGCGCAGATGGTCAGCGGAGTTGAGGAAGCCCGGCGCGCCGCGCGGGAGCAAATCGGTCATGGCGCAGACCTGATCAAGGTCTATGCGGACTGGCGGCATCCAACGCTTACCGTCGACGAGATTCGCGTCATCGTGGAGGAGGCGCACAAACAAGGCCTCAAAGTGGCCGCGCATGCCACAACGCCGGAAGGAATCAAGAACGCCGTGACCGCGGGAGTGGATTCGATCGAGCATGGCCACCGGGCCGACCGCGAAGACATCGAAATGATGAAGGCCAAAGGAACGTTTCTGGTCCCGACGGTTGGCGTGATCGATGCGATTTTCGAGAAGGATAAAGACGAGCCCACGACTCCGGAACAGCGCAAGCGGAAAGAAGCTTTCCTGCAGGGTATCCAGCAGGAGGTGCAACAGGCCAGGAGCCTGGGCGTGAAGATTGCCTCCGGATATGACGCCAGCACGCCGGAACGGCAGGGCAGGAACGCCAACGAACTGGTGGCGCTGACCAAGCGCGGGCTGACCCCGCTGGAGGCGATTCAGGCGGCGACCGTGAATGCCGCGGAATTGCTGGGCTGGCAGGACCGCGTGGGCGCGATCGAAGCAGGGAAGTATGCGGACTTGATTGCGGTGGATGGCGATCCACTCAGCGACATCACGGTGGTGCAACGGGTGAAGTTCGTGATGAAGGGCGGCACGGTAGTGAAGGGTACGGCGGCAAAGTAGGAACGTACTCAGGTCGTGCCCTCTTTCTTGAGGTAGCCGGGACAACTCAGAACGGGAAGGCGAGGATATTTCGCAAAGCGCGAGTCGGTGAAGGAAAGCTGGCATTGCAGGAAGACCGAGTTGCGGTCGGAAGTGATGCTCACGGCGTGCACGCAGTCGCCGCAGAGGCCGGGATTGGGCGCGGGGTTCGGTCTGGTTTGCATAGGCCCTTCAGGGGCTAAAGCCGCAATCTTAAGCACACTTAACGCGGCGCTAAAAGCGCCGCTGTGCCACGGTGCTGCGCGTGTCGTTGACGGCGCTGCTTTCCGCGCGGCGGGCTTCCACGGCGTCGGCATTGAAGAATTCTTCCGCGGGCTGTGACGCTGCTGAATCACAGATCATTGGTTGCTGACCACTGCTTTTCAGAACCCTTGCCGCACCAGCTCTTCCACGGTCAGTGAATTCTCCGATGCCTCGCCTTTCATCATTTTCTCTACGTACTTCGCGATGAGGTCGGCTTCCAGATTCACCGGGTCGCCGGGCTTCAGCGAGTTGAGGTTGGTCATCTCCACGGTGTGGGGAATGATGGCGACGGTGCAGCGTTTGTCGTCGAGTTTCGCGACGGTGAGGCTGATGCCCTCAATGCTGATCGAGCCTTTGTAGACCGTATACTTTTCGACCTCGCGCGGCAGTGCGATGCGCAGCCACCAGTTTTCCGAATCGGCAATGCGATCGAATGCGATTAACTTGCCAACGCCGTCCACGTGGCCCTGCACGATATGGCCGCCGAAGCGGCCGTCGGCCTTCATGGGGAGTTCGAGGTTGACCAGAGCGTCTTCATGAATGCGGGAAAAAGATGTGCGCACCCAGGTTTCGGGGGCGAGGTCGGCGCAAAACGAACCGGGTTTGATGTCAAGCGCGGTGAGGCAGACTCCGCTGACGGCTACGCTGTTGCCGGTGCCGAGTTGCTTTGGCGTGTTTTTGGCCGTAATCGTAATGCGGCGGTTCTCGCCGCGCTGCTCGATGCTGGTGATGCGTCCTACTTCTTCAACGATGCCGGTGAACATGAATGACCTCCATCAGTAACAAACATCATAAACCCACCACGGAGGCATCCCTCGGCCTCGCTCGGGACAGGCTCCGTCACGGAGGGAATCATTCTTCAAGTTGTCTTGTCTACGCGCATCCGTGGTGAGGATTCCTTACTCTTCGTAGGGATCGCGCAGGTAGCCTTCGACGGCGACATCTTCGCCAAAGCGGTGCAGGTGCAGATTCTTTACGTGTGCCGCGTCGCTCATGCGGCGAAAGCCGGCGCCGGCAGCGAAGGGGATCGATTCATTTCCGGCGAGAATCATGGGGGCGTAGTAGAGGAAAATCTTGTCGACTACCCCGGCCGCCAGCGCCGTCCAGTTCACGCTTGCGCCACCTTCAATGAGCACGCTGGCGATCTCGAGTTCGCCCAGGCGCCGCAAGACGTTAAGAATGTCCGGGCGGCCGTCGGGGCCGGCTGGGAGCTGCTCGACGCGGACGCCAAACGCTTCCAGATCCGCTTTCTTTTTTTGGTCTGGCGAAGAACAAAGAACCAGCACGTCGTTCCCACTGCCGCTCTTGATGCTCTGAACCAGGCGCGAATCCAGGGGCAGCCGCAGGCGCGAATCGAGAATCACGCGCAACAAGGGACGGCGCCGGGGATGGCCGCTGCGATCGGTGAGCAGGGGATTGTCGGCGAGGATGGTGCCGACGCCCACCAGAATCGCGTCATGTTGGTGGCGCAGCTGCTGGACGTGGGCGCGCGCGGCTTCGCTGGTGATCCAATTTCCGGAGAACCCGCCTGGGTGCGGAGTTTCCTTTGAGAGTTGAGCCTCCGCGGGCGGCGGAGCGATCTTTCCGTCTAGGGTCATGGCGGATTTCAGCGTGACTAACGGAACACGGTGGCGAATGTAGCGCGCGAAAGCTTCATTCAGGCGGCGGGCGTGATCCTCGAGGCGCCCAATCTCGACGTGTACGTCTGCTGCCCGCAGCTTTTCGAAACCGCGCCCGCTGACCTTGGGATTGGGGTCGGGCATCGAGGCTACCACGCGATGTATTCCCGCAGCGATCACAGCGTCGGCGCAAGGCGGGGTGCGGCCCTGGTGCGAGCAGGGTTCGAGGTTGATGTAGAGCGTAGCGCCTCGTGCCTTCGGTCCGGCATGTTCGATGGCCAGCACCTCGGCATGCTTCACGCCGTCATAGGTGTAGGCGCCGGTGCCGACGACAGTGCCGTGCGCGTCGACGAGCACCGCTCCGACGTAAGGATTGGGTGAGGCCAAGCCAATGCCTTGACGGGCCAGGTCGAGCGCCTGGTGGAGAGACTGCTCGTCGGTGGAGTGGGCGGACATCCTGGGAGAATCTACCACGGGGAGCCTTCGGTTGGACTTCGGGGACTCCAGCACGGAGACGACAAAACATCACAATGAACCGAAGGATCGAACTGCCGCGTCCCCCAGGGGCTAAAGCCCTGCTTACTTGCTAGCCCGAAGCGGCACGGCTGAAGCCGTGCCCTTCCCAAAACCATTTATGAGAGAGCTGGCTTCCAAACTATGCGCTCCTATTCAAACAGCGAATCCACAAACTCCCTGGGATCGAACGGCAGCAGATCGCCGGCCTTTTCGCCGACGCCGACGAAGCGCACGGGCAGGCCCAGTTCGCGCGAGATGGCGACCACCACTCCGCCTTTGGCCGTGCCGTCGAGCTTGGTGAGGACGATGCCGGTCACTCCCGCCGACTGGGTGAACAGCCTCGCCTGCTGCAGGCCATTCTGTCCCGTGGTCGCGTCCATGACGAGCAACGTTTCGTGGGGCGCACCCGGGATGATGCGTTGCGCCGTACGCCGCATCTTTTCCAGTTCAGACATCAGGCTGGCCTTGGTGTGCAGGCGGCCCGCGGTGTCGACGATGACGTAATCGGACTTGCGGGCATTGGCGGCCTGCAGCGCGTCGAAGAGCACCGCCGAGGGATCGCCGCCGGGCTTGGTGCGGATTACCTCCGTGCCCGTGCGCTGTCCCCAGATTTCCAGTTGCTCGATGGCCGCCGCACGGAAGGTGTCGGCTGCGCACAGCAGCACGTTCTTGCCCTGCGACCGGAACACCTGCGACAGTTTGCCGATGGTGGTGGTTTTGCCGGTGCCGTTTACGCCGACCACAAGAATGACTTCGGGGCTGCCGTCCACTTTCTGCACGGGCCGGGTGTTGGCCGAACTCAGAATCGAGAGCAACTCTTCTTTCAGGAGACGCTTCAGTTCGCCAACGTCCTTGATCTGCTTGCGGTCGGCTTTCTCGCGAAGCTTTTCCAGCACTTCATGCGTGGTGGTTGTGCCCAGGTCGGCGGCGATCAGCGTGGCTTCCAGGTCGTCGAGCGTGCCGCGGTCGATTTCCTTGCCGAAGGAAACGACTTCCTCAATCCGTTCTGCAAGGTTCTCGCGCGTGCGGGTAACCGCCTGCTTCATGCGGTCGAGAAAACCGGTTTTCTTTTCTTCTTCCAGACTGCCGAACAGAGTTTGAATCATAAGAATGCCGAGAGTTCATTATAGCGGCAGCGGCGTGGTGAGCAGTTTGAGGCATGAATGCCATGCTGAGCAAAGGAGTTGTGTCGATGGCGTCGAGGTGCATGGGTCCTTCGCTTCGCTCAGGATGACAAAACACCAGCGCTAGACGCGGGATCTTTCGAGGTCGGATACTTCGGCAGCGGCGGACAGCGGCGGTGTTGCAGACGCGGAGGACGATACGGCGGGAGCTGCGGCGTTGGCTGACGGATTAAGAACCAGTCTCTTGAGCACGACACGCTGGATGCGAATCTCGCCGCGTTCATACACCGCGAGAAGCGCGGCCACCGCCTGGGGATCGAGGCGCTTGCCGGAAAGGTTCTGGATGATGCGCAGGGCTTCTTCCGGGCTGTGCGCCTGTTGGTAGGGACGATTGGTGGTCAGGGCGTCGAAGGTATCGGCGACGGCGATAACCCGTGCCAGCAGCGGAATCTGGTCGCCCTTGAGTCCGTAAGGATAGCCGCGGCCATCGAGCGCTTCATGGTGAAGTTCGATGCCAGGCAACATCTCCGCCAACTGGGTGACCTCGCGGAGAATGTTGGCGCCCTTTGTGGTGTGAGTCTTCATGACTTCGAACTCTTCGGCGGTCAGGGCTCCGGGCTTTTTGAGAACGCGGTCTTCGATACCGATTTTGCCTACGTCGTGTAGCTGCGCGGAAATCTGCAGGGTTTCGAGGAAGTCGGGAGGGAGAGCCATCTCCTTGGCGATCATCAGGGAATAGCGCGTAACGCGATCGGAGTGGCCGCGGGTGTAGGGGTCCTTCTCGTCGACCGCGCCGGCGAGCATGCGGATGGAGCCCAGAAACAGGGCGCGATTCTCCTCGGCGGCCCGCTTCAGATCCTGGACGAACTGCTCCAGTTCCTCCGACATGGTGTTGAAGGTTTCTGCCAGTTCGCCGATTTCGGTGCGGCTGTTGAGGTGGACGCGCTGCGAGAAATCTCCGCGAGCCAGCGCGCGGCTGGAGTTGGTGAGCACTTCCAGGGGGTTGGTGATCCGGCGGGCCGCAAAAGTGCTGACTCCAATGCTCAGCAACACCGCCATGATGGCCAGCAGGCGAGCGGTGCGCTGCATCTCGTAAACCCCGCGGTAGGCCTCACGGCGCGGTTTCTGCACGACGACGGCCCAGTCCAGCGCGGTTACCGGGCTGTAGGTGCCGAGCATGTCGACGCTGTCCTTGCCCTGGCGGACGGTAAATTCCTTGGTGGCGGCCAGCTGCGCCTTGTTGCCTTCATCCACAAAGTTGCGCACGATTTCCAGGCTCTTCATGTCCTGGCCGGTCGCGTATTGCCCGGTGCCGCCGGCTGCCACCAGCCGGCCCTGCGCGTCCACGACATAAGGAATCAGCCCGCCTCCACTGACTTCCTGCAGGCGGCGAATCAGAAACTGGAGGTCGACGACCGCGCCGACCATGCCCAGAAAACGTCCGCCGTAGCTGACGGGGCTGCTGACGAGCAGCACAGTGCGCGACGCGGTGCCGTTTCCGAGGGTGAGCGCCTGCCCGTTGTAGGCCCGGCCATCGCGGGCAGCAGCGAACGCGCGCTCCAGTTCGCGCTGCAAGAAAGCGTCCGGGACGATACGTCCTGCTGAGATGCCCTTGGCGTCGGAGTTGAGCAAAGTGGCGTAAGCCAGTTCATCAGAGGACGAAACGAAGTTTTCCAGCAGGGCGCGCAGCTCCGGCGCCTCGATATTTTTGTTGCCGATGTCGCCTCCGCTGGCGATCTGGGTGGCAGACGACAGGTTGGCGAGCATCATGCGCAGCGAGCGCTCGTGTTGGGAAAGGTCGTCGGCCAGGGACCGCGTGACCGTGTTCTGCAGCAGCATCTCGTTGGTTTTGAGCCGCTCCCGGTTAATGGCCTCCACTTGCGCCGAATAGAAATACATAGGAACGATGCTGATGACGAGAAGAACGCCGAGGATTACGTAAAGGATTGGGATTCGCGCCGGATTGGGTGGTTTGGAAGACAAGTTGCTCCCCTGAACTCAATTCGCAAGCGCCGTCGGCGAAGTGGCGGCCAATGTCACGAGTATCCACCGAATTTTAGTGCGAAAAGGGGCGCCGGGGGACCGAAACCGGGGGCAATGGCATTACCAAAGTGCACGCCAGAATGGTCGTCCGGCGCGGGTTTGGCAGGGAAAAAGCGGGTACGTCGCAAAAGGGGGGAAGCAAAGGGGTTCCGCGACCATGCCGGCGGCGATGGGGCGCAAGAGAGACTTAAAGAGAGAGAAGGACTAGGGATCTTAAAGGTAGGGATTAGGGATAGGCTGTGCGGGATATGAAATAGAGATGGGCTTCGGAATCTGCGTCTTGACGGGGCGCCTGGTTCCGATCGCTAGGCGGGAATGTTGTGGGTCCTAAGAGTTTACGGAAAAACTCCATCCACTTAAGAAAAGCAACCACCGGGGCTGAAGCCCGCGTTCTTTGCAAACGCTTTACGCGGCGCTGAAGCGCCGCTCTTCCACGGTGATGCATGCATTCCGGAGTTTTTCCGCAGCCTGCTAGGGCAGGGAAGGATGGGACAAACGATGTGGCGCACGCATCGCCGATGATAATCGCGAGTTGCGAGTGCGCTTTAGGCGTCGAGCGATGGGCTCAAGGAGATGCTGACGGGGCTGGGGGGAGCGGGTTGCCGGACGGTGACGGGCCAGGGCATGCGCGTATCCTTGCGGCCAAAGCCGATGTTCAGCTCCGCCAAGCTCTGGTAGACCTCTTCCGTGTCCCCCAGCTTTGCCGCCTTCTCCAGAGCGCGAAGTTTGTGGGCGAACTCGGTTGAATCGAAAGGCTTTGCGCTGATGGCCTGGATTCGGTCGAGACCGGTTGGCCGCAGCCTCTCGCTGACAGCATCGGTCAAGACCTCGGTGATTTTTTCCCCCGGCTTCATTTGTGTGATTTCAATGCGCACATCCTTGTCGGGACGAAGACCGGAGAGTTCGATCAGGTCGCGGGCGAGTTTCTGGATCAGCACGGGCTCACCCATGTCCAGAACGAAAATATCCTTGGTATGCGCCAGAGTTCCGGCATGGATCAAGAGGCAAACCGCCTCCGAGATGGTCATGAGGAACCTTTGCGCCTCGGGATGGGTCACGGTGACGGGGCCACCTTCCAGAATCTGCTGCTGAAAGATGGGCACGACACTGCCGCGGCTGCCCAACACGTTGCCGAAGCGCACACAACAGAAGCGGGTGGCATGACGGTCGTTTTGAGACTGCACGATCATCTCACCGACCCTCTTCGACGCTCCCATGACGCAGGTGGGGTTCACCGCCTTGTCGGTGGATACCTGGATATACCAGGCCACGCCGAAGGCCACGGACTGCTCCACCAGGGTTCGGGTGCCGGTAACGTTATTCAGGATGGCCTCGCAGGGATTGATTTCCATCAGGTGCACATGTTTGTGCGCGGCGGCGTGGAAGACGACTTCAGGATGAAAGGTTTCAAACACATCACGCAGCCGCTCCGGAAAGCGCAGATCGGCAACCAGAGGAACAGATTGGCGAAAGCCGCGTTTCTGCAGCTGCAAATAGATATCGTTCAGCCCGTTTTCATCCTTGTCGAGCAAGAGAAGGCGGCTCGGCCGGAGGTCAGAAAGCTGGAGCGCGAGCTCGGAGCCGATCGATCCCCCGGCGCCGGTCACAAGAATGCACTTGCCAGCATAATTCTCTGTGAGTTCTTTTTCCCCGGCGGACTCCGCCATGAGGGGGCGTCCAAGTAGGTCCTTCATTTCGACATTGCGGAAACTGGCGCTGCCGATTCGTCCGTGAAGAACCTGTTCCAAGGTCGGGACCAGCTTCACGGTTACACCAAACAGTTCGCAGGTCGCCCAGATCCTCCGCAGCATGGCCTGCGGAGGCTGCGCGACGCAGAGGATCACCTGCTGCACGCGGTATTGCGGGATCACTTCTCCGAGCCGGCTCACCGGACCGAGCGCGCGCAGTCCGGCAATCCGTTTGTTTCTTTTTCTGGGGTCATCGTCGAGGAAGGCAACGGGACGCACGTCGATGCGGGAACGCAGTTGGTTGGCCACGATGACTCCCGCCCGGCCCGCCCCGATAAGCAGAACGGGCGCTGCGTTCCGGCCGTTCAGCGTCCGGGCGGTGATCCCTTCATAGAGCAAGCGGCGGGCAATCCTGGCTCCTAGAGCGCCAGTCAGAAAAAGCAAATACTGGACGACGATGACGCCGACGGGGATTCGCAGGATGGACAGGCGTAAAGGAACCGAAGTGTGCAGAGCGAGCAGCGCCGCCGGAATCAATGCGGAGTTGCGCGCCAAGGCCACTGCGTCCGGGAGCCCAACGTACCTCCAGATCATGCGATGGGTGCCCAGGGCCGCGTTGCCGAGGACGTAGGCCAGCGTCACGGCCGGCAACAGCGTCCACATTTGCAGCGCGGAAGGGTTCGGCACGTTGCCCTCGAAAACCGCCTGATACGCCAGGTAGAAGGCAAGTCCGGCCACCAGGCTGTCGATGATTCTTTGATTCAGAGCTGAGTAGAGATCAAATGATGGTTTGCGCATGGAGTGCAGGGTCTTTCTACTGGCCAGCTGCGACCTTACCGGTCTCGGCCGGTCAGCCAGGATTGGGGATGATTCGATTTAGGTAGAGCGCGGTGCAGCCGTTGGTTTCGCCAGTCGGAAGGCAGGCGGAGAACAGTTTGAAAGAGGATTACGAGATCTGAGAAGAACGTGCGTCGGCGCTGGTATTCCAGGGACAACCGCAACTTGTCGGGCAAGATCTGCGAGAGGTATTGAGCTTCGATTACGCCGGGGTGGAAAAGTTCCTCTTCGCGGCTGTACGCCAGGCTGGCCGGGTCGGTGATGCCGGGAGGCTGTTTCAGCAAGACGGCGAATGGCTCACGAAATTTCTGTACATAGGGCCCGACTTCAGGTCGCGGCCCCACCAGCCGCATGTCCCCCTTGAGCACATTCCAAAGCTGGGGGAGCTCGTCGAGCTTGTATCTGCGGAGAAACCGCCCGACTCGTGTGACGCGGGAGTCGGCGGGCGCCGTCAACAATCCCACCCGGTCGGCGTCTTGCACCATGCTGCGAAACTTCAGCAGGCGGAAGGTGTGGAATCCGCGTCCGACGCGGGCTTGGGCGTAAAACACCGGCCCGCCGTCTTCATGCTTGATGGCCACGGCGGCGACTGCGAACAGAGGTGACAAGACCAGCAGTCCCGCCGCGGCAACTAGTATGTTGAATGCTCGATACAGGATTAGCCTCGATGTGAGTGGCGACCGGTCATCCTTTACAACGAATGCGCGGCTGCAGCCGCGCGGCTGCGGTGGCGGCTGCTCTTGATCACGTTGATCACGGCGTCGATGACGTCCTCGACGTCCTGGTCCTGCATGCGCGGCGAGCAGGGCAGGGAAAGCATGCGTTGATAGCCGTCATACGCAACGGGAAAGTCTTGCGGGGCGTATCCATATTTGTCGCGGTAGTAAGCGTGCAGGTGAACCGGGATGAAGTGCACCGAGGTTCCGATCCGGAGTCGGTGCAGTTCCGTGAGCAGGGCGTCGCGCGAGAGTGTGCTCTGATTGTGGAGCAGACGCAACACATAGAGATGCCAGGCATGTTCGGTCCAGTGCTGCTCCGCTGGGATCTCCAGTTCCGCGAGGCCGGAAAAAGCGTGGTTGTAGCGCTGCGCGATTTCGCGACGACGGCGGTGGAATGCAGGAAGTTTGCGCAACTGATGCAAGCCGATCGCGGCCTGAATGTCGGTCATGTTGTACTTGAATCCCGGGCAAACCACTTCGTAAAGCCACGAACCTTCGCTGCCGTAGCGCTTCCACGCGTCGCGGCTCATGCCATGCAAGCTCCAGATGCGGGCACGGTCGAGCAGATCGGCGGTTCCAGTGAGCATGCCGCCCTCTGCGGTAGTCAGGTTCTTGGTGGCGTAGAAGGAGAAGCAGGTCAGCACCGGGACCGGTGAATCTTCCCCCAGCGAGCCAATCATCCGTCCTTTGTATTTCGCGGGCAGGGCGTGGGCTGCGTCTTCGATGACCGCGAGACCGTATTCCTTGGCGATGGCGAGCAGCGCGTCCATGTCGCAGGGATGACCGTAGAGATGCACTGGGATGATGGCTTTGACGGGAGGATGTTTCCCGGGCTTGCGGTTTTGTGCTGCGAGGACGTCGCGCACGCCCCAGGGATCGAGATTCAAGGTTCCGGGCTCGACATCGACCAGGATGGGCTTCGCTCCCACATGCTCGATGACGTGGACCGTGGAGCAAAACGTCATCGGCGTGGTGATGACCGCGTCGCCGGGCCCGATGTTCAGCGCGAGCAGCGCCAGGTGCAGCGCGGCGGTGCACGAATTGACGGCCAAAGCGGCCGGAGCGTCCACGGCAGCGGCAAACTCCTGCTCAAAGCGCTTCACTTTCGGACCGGTCGTGATCCAGTCCGAACGAAGCGTGTCCGCCACTTCGGCGATTTCCTCCTCGCCGATCAGCGGAGGCGAAAAGGGGAGAAAGGTTTTCCGCACGCGCATCGTCTCACTGAATCCGGGACAAGGGCGAGGGACCATCCCCAGATGTTTCTGCGAGTCGTTTTTCGGCCACGACCAGAAAGCGAGGTCCAAGGAAGCACTTCGAGCCCGAGAGGGTGTGCAGGAGCATGGAGAAGAAGCTGTAGCCGCGGTAAAGCAGGTCGCGGAACATCGTTTCCTGCCGGTTGCCGGGAAGGGGGAGAATGGTCCGCACCGCGAAGCCGGAGTGGTGGAGAAGCTGGCCAATCGATTTTGGAGTGTAGTAGAAGAGATGATCGCTGCTTTCTAGCAGCGGAACCTGTCGATCGCGCAACAGCCAGCACAATATCCGAGACCGTCGCCAGATTCGGCTGCCGGCCCAGGGCAACTCCAGAACCAGAAGGCCATTGTTCCGCAAGATGCGATGGAGTTCCCTGAGTTCCGACTGGGGATCGGGGAAGTAGTAGAAAGCGTCGAGCACCGTAATGACGTCGAAGGAGCACTCGTCAAACCTTGCCCGGTGAATGTCCCCGACCTGCACGCAAATCCCATTGCGCGCCGCGGCTTGGGCTTTGCGCGGCGAGAGTTCCACAGCCCAGGTCTCCCAGCGGGAGGCGGGAAAGAAGCGTGCGAGAAAAAGGCCGGTGGCGCAGCCCACGTCCAGGATCTTCCCCTGCTCTTTCCTGCTTTGAATCTGCTTCGCCACGCGCGCCAGCACCCGCTCCCGGTTTCTTTCAAACCAGCGGTGCAGATCGTCCACATCAGGATCGTTTTGAAAATGAGCAGCGACGTCGCTTGGGGAGGGCTGCGGAAGCACAAAGGTGATCCCACAGGCGAGACACTGGTTGAGAGACTTTTCCCGGTACCGGGAAAGGATCTTCGGCGGCGAGCCCAGACAAAGCGGACAACGCGCTGGATGGCCATCACCGCTACAAAACCCGGGTTCGGCTGGACATGTCCCGCTTTCCGGATGTACGGCCGGGAGCAGGCGAAAACCTGCCCGTGCCCAACCAGTTCGCAAGTTCGTACTGTACGGTGTTTTCATTTGTAAGCAGACCTTCCTGCGTCCGAGCAAACTTGGCAGTTGTCGAGGCGAAGTACATACGCTCGGGTTGCATTCCCCTTACCCGGAGTTGACAGCCTGTCCGGCGCGGATTGGCCCGGACGGCGGGGCCATAAAGAGGTAGCGCAATCCTGCGATTGTGCCTAAGCCGTAGGCAATGTGGAACGTTAAGCAGGCGAGGGGCAAGACGCACGTAATGCCCAGTTCGCGATTGCGCCTGCTTCGGAACGAAAAATAGAATCCGGTAAAGAGATAAGTGCAAGCAAGCGCTCCGAGGACGAACAGAGCGAAACGGCTCAAGAATGCGCAGACCAGAAGTGCCCCGAGCAGCACGGCGAAAACAGCCGGTATGAAATGCCGGGCGCGCATCGAGGAGGCATTCCGGCGCAGCGAGAACACGTGCCACTGACTTGTGCGAAACGTCTGCTTTAGAAGCTGAGCGACGCTGCTGACCGGGTGATATTCGGTGGTGAGCGAGGGCGTCTGATAGATCTTGCCCCCGGCGCGGCGGATGCGGGCATTCAACTCGTTATCCTGATTTCTGACCAGCTTTTCGTCATACATACCCACGCGATCGAACAATTCTCTGCGGAATGCCCCGAAGGGGACGGTTTCGACGAATCCTTCGAAGCTGCCGGTCCGGAAGCGTGAGTCACCCACCCCGAAAGGGTTGGTCAGAATCGCGGCCACCATTCTCGAGCCGAAACTACCGTCGGAAGGCACCGTGCGGCACGGGCCACCGACATTGTCGGCGCCAGTTTCCTGTAGGTATTTCACACAGTTCGCGATGTAATCCCTGGGATAAAAGCTATGTCCGTCGGCGCGAAGGAGGAACTCGCCGGCGGCGTTACGGATGCCGATATTCATCGCGGCGGGAACGATTGCAGCGGGGTTGTCGAGGCAGCGCACGCTCTCGTAATTTCGTTCGAATTCTTCAACAATCTGCCGGGAGCGATCGGACGACCCGCCGTCCACCACGAGGACCTCGTACGCATTCTGAGGATAGGTTTGCTGCAACAAGGATTGGAGGCAGGCAGCGATGTGGGGTTCCTCGTTTCGCACCGGCACTACCACCGACACTTTCACTTCTTCCCTGGCTTCTTGCGTGACGGTCACCTCAAGGAAGTACGCGTCCGGGAAGCAGGCGGCGGAGATGGTGCGGGCTGGAAGTATTTCCGCATGGCATAGTCCAGACCCTTTTGGCCCTGCTCGAACATCGCCCGGTTGCACAGTCTCCCGGTTACCCGATGGGCGTCGTGGAAGACGCGGAGGCCGGGGTCGTGGAGCAGGCGCAAGCCGAGACGAAGACAAATTTCCGCCACCGAGAATTCTTCGGCATAAAGAAAGAAGCCGTCGTCGATGTAGCCGCCAGCCTCAAAATACGAACGGCTGAATATCAGAAACGCGCCGTGCGCCGCATAGATGGGTTGGCATCCGTGTGACTTCGCGCGCCCGCTTAGACGGTGGCGCAGAGTGCGCACATAGGGAGAAAGAAGTTGTTTGCACCACATCAGATAGTAGTTGGACAGCCAGAATCGATACTGCCGGAGTTGCCAGGGCGAGGGGCGGCGGCGTAGAAACGGGTTGCAATCAATTCTGGTGTGGCGCGGGATGATTGCGGGAGCGAGGACCGCCACGCCTGCCGGATCGTACTGCAGCAGTTTCACCAGAAACTGGCCGTCGTCAAAGGTGATGTCGTTGTTGCAAACAATCACCCAGCCCGGCTTGTGGCCTCTCGCGGAATATTGTTGGAGCGCCCAGTTCGCCGCCGCGAAATACCCCAGGTTCGAGTCCGATTCCAATAGTTCGATGTTGGCGAATGGACTGACCACAGGCCGCAATCGTTCCGCGGACCCATCGCCCGAACCATTTTCAACCACCAGGACGTGCGTCTGCGAGAAACCATCCAGGCGCGCTACGCTGGCGAGGAAATGCTCGGTCGCGTCGGCTCCTTTATAGTTCACCGTGATTAATACGACGTCAGACATTTCTTGTTTCTCAGGCAGGAGCCGGGTCTCCGGTCTTCTGGCGCAGAACAAACCAGGCCACCACCCAGGCGAAGATGGGACTGTTGAAGCCGAACAGGCATACCAGAGGGCTGAACAACACAGCTGCGTAATAAGCCGCGAGGACGAGCATGGGCCCGGCTTGCTCAGAGTGCCGGGAATAGGCCCGGGCGCTGAAGTATCCCCAGAAGCCGCAAATCAGAAACGCACCCGGGAGGGTGAAATCTTCCACGAGTCCGCGGAACATGGTGAAAATGTTGGTGCCTTCCCCTCCGACGGTGTTTGCGGAATCGACATAGGTGCCCAACGTTCGGGCTTGGATGCGAAGCAGATCGTACAATCCGGGAAACGTTCTTGCCCCGAGAGTCACCGGATCGCGATCGGCACGGCCAAACCAGTCGGCGAATGCTGCGGGCGGGCCAAACATGTAATTGCGGATCTGGGTGCCGTCGAACTCCAGGGCAAAGTTCTCGGTGTCGGTGGCGTGGACGGCGCCGCGGAACGTGTTCACCGCGACAAACAGCAACAGCAGGCCGACCGCCAGCGCGGTCAGAGAAAGCACGGTCCCCTTGGTGAAGAGTCCCGCTGCACTCGGAGTATGGGCAACGCGGACGGACCACCGTCCTCCCAGCCAGCACACGAGCCCGACCAGAAATGCGGCTCGTCCCCCGGACAGGAAAGTAATCAGCAGGCAAGGCAAGAGGGAGAGCAGCCCGAGGAGTTTGTCACGCCAGCGATGGGACATGCCGAACCAGACGCCCCCGACCAAAGCCACCGGATAAACCAAAATTGCGGCCAACCGCAGGGGCCAGGGATCGACGAAACCGTCGTAGCGAAGCAGGGTCCATCGTGCAGCCATCTGAATCAGGGACGCGAACGTGAAAGATTGGTCAAACTGCTCCAAACTCGCGTACACGAAATAGACGCATCCAGAAAGAGCGATTAGGAGAAGAAGCCAGCAGGAGCGGCAGATGCGCCGGCGTCGGGGCTCGTCCAACGCGGAGGCAGTCGCTGCGTTTTTCTCCTGCTCCGCTGGGGATGTTTCCGCCATCACACTTCCCAGTTGGACCGCAACAATCAGCGACAGGAGTGCCCAGATTCCGAGCGCGGGCAGAGGATGATCCATGGCCAGCAGTGAAGCCGGCAAATAGCAGGACCACACCAGTCCGAGGAAGGAACTTGGGGCCAGCCAAGTCCCGCTGCGGACGCGGAAATACGCGGTCAGTGCCGCCAGCAGGGCAGTGGGGAGCCAGGCTGAACCGAGGATGTCAGGCAACGTGGACATGAAATAAGGAAGCGTTAACAGGAGCAAGTTGCGTCCAGCGACGGGGCCGACAGACAGTCCCGCCGTTCCTGGGGCAACTTGCCGCACATGGCGACGAACGCCAGGTAGACTAATGCGCCGAAGACGAAGACGTAAACCGCGGAGGTCATGCCGAAGCGGGGTACCAGGAGATAGTTCCCCGCAAACTCGCAGAGCGCGACGGTCAGCATTCCAGCCAGCATGGTCCGGGTGCGCTGCATGATCTCGAGGGGCTTGTGCGCCAGCATGGCGATCTGCCAGAGGAAGCCGCCCAGCATCAGCAGCGGAAGCAGCGTCGAGGAGACCGAACGGGTTCCTGTAATCAGGGCGGTGAGTGGACGGGCGAAAACGATTCCTGCAGCCTCCACCGGGAGAAACATGAGGGTCTGCATCTGGATAGCGTGCCGCAGCGTTCGGCGCGCCGCCGCGTAGTCCCCTAGATTCCAGGAGCGCATGATGCGGGGATGGGCCGCCAGCGTGACCGGAAAAGCGAACAGGGAGAATGATCGGACGGCGAGTTCGTACAAGGACGCGTAAACCCCGGCTGGCGCGTATCCGGCGTAACGGTGAATGATGGACCGGTCGATCACGGGCAGCGCCTGGCAGAGCATCAGCCAGGCCCCAACCGCCCAGCCGAAGCGCCACAATTGGCCGAGAGTTTGGCGGGCCGGTGCAGCCAGGGAGAGCAGGACCGCGCCAGCCTCATGGAAGTCATGTCCGAAGCCGCGCCATGTGCTTCGCCGCGCGGCCAGCGGCAAAGCGTATCCGCAAGCCAGTCCAAGCAGCACCAACCCGAAAGACTTTCGGCCAGCCGCAAGAACCAGCAGGAGAGGAAGAAAAAAGCTCGCCGCGGAGCGCAAGATCTCGTTATATACCACTTTCCCGGGTTGCAAGCGAGCCTGCATCCCGCTCAACCGCACTGAGTAAATCAACTGCACCGCGCAGTAGATTTCTGCGATCAGCCACACGGTGGGGCGATAGTGCAGGACTCCCAAGAGGGGCAGGAGAAGCAAACTGAGGACCAGCACGGCGTATCCCGTGCCCACTTGCACCGCACGATGGAAAAAAATCGCGGTATTGTCAGGATGGTCGGTCGCGGGATGAAAGCGCAGGATGCCTTGCTGCAGCCATCCCGCTCCTGCTCCCGCCAGGGCCATCAGGACCGGCAAGAGGAGCGACAGCCGGCCGTATTCCTCAATCCCAATGAGGCGTACGAAAACCGGAACGGAAAGCAGCCCGAAAAAGCCGGGAACAATTTTGCTTACCAGATAGCCGAACGAGTCTTGCAGTAGAGCCTGGTGGGAGGTCTGGCCACTTCCGCCATTTCGCCGGCCCAGCAGTCCGCTCGAGTCGCGCTCGGGCGAGAGCAGCGGCAAGGAAGGAGATCGGTTGTCCCCGGCCAGGGTAGAACTACTTTGCGGAGCGATCATAGGCATGACACGTCTGTTGGAGGGCGATGTCTTTCTGGGTCACAGCCAGGCGGAACATGCCTTCGGCTTTCGCCAGCCAGCGGCTGCCGGGACGCAAAGTTGTGGCCGCTTTTAGCAGTTGGTGGCTGAAGCGGTTCGCCAGCGGCGCCAAATAGGGATGAAAGGCCACGCTTTGGCGGACCGGCTTAGCCTGATAACCCATGCGCAGCTTGAATTCATCGACGCTGGCGGGGGCGTCGAGGGATTTCATGCCATAAAAAATTCCGCGCACTTCGGGCCTGCGGATCAGATTTTGAGTGACTGTGAAACTGAGGGCGTTGTTGACGTGTTCCCGCAAGTAGTCGCTGTGGCATTGCTGGCAGAGCATGTAATACCAGTTGTCGATTTGAAAGACGACCAGCGTCGCGGCGAGTTGATTCCGCACCTGAGCGGCCCAGATTTCGAAGCCGGCAAGGTCGGCGGCCGTGAGATAGCGCCTCTGCCAGTCGCGCCGCGATTCTTGCACCCGGCGTTGCTGGCGGGCCAGGGTATCGACCCGCAATGCCCAGCCATCCTCCAAGTATCGGGCGAAGGAGATGGGAGCGACGGAGCATTGGCGCAGGCCGCGGCGCACATTTTTTCGCGCCCAGGCTCCCAGATTCTCGAAGCCGTAGTCGCTAGCCTCGTACACCACGTGATAGCTGCTGGTTCCGCTTTCAGCCGCGGCAGGCAGCGAATACCGCAACGCCGCGGTGCAGAAACGGGACATCAGTTCCTGTAATTCTTCGCGTCCCGGCTCGATCAGCCACTGGTAGGGGAAGGCCTGGTAGACCCCGAAGCCGGCGCTGTGCCAATAGGTACTGGCGGTCCGCACCACGGTCTGGCCTTGTCGGCGCAGCCATTCCGAATAGATTTCAGGATTCATGCCGGAATCGGGTTTCTTTCTGTTGCGGGTCTATTTCGCGCCGCCTTTCGCCAGATACGTACGGTGAGCCAGCCTCAGTGATCAGTTGTTCGATTCAACGTCGGCGGAGGATGGTCTGGCTCGGCGCTCCAAGCGGAGCCATAAATTGTGTGACATCGCCTGGAGGCGCGAACCGTTGGGCGGCGCCCAGGGCATACGGGCATCAAGGGTGCGGACGACTTCCCGCACCAACATTTTCTGCGGATCTTCGGCATGGAGCTGGTGCCAGCGCTCTTTTCCCAGGACCGCCAGGGCCGACAGTGCAAGGGTGAGAAAGGTGCCTACCATCATGATCGCAGCACGCGGGGGAAATGACTTCTCCTCCGGAATGCTGGGGGCGTCGAGCACCTTGACGCTGGGAATTTCTTTAGCCTCAGCGACCTTGGCAAGTTCATACTCCTGGGTGAGGGTTTCAAACACCGCTTCCTGCACCCGAGTGCGGCGGTACAGATCGGCGTAGGGGACACCCAGAAGCGGAAGTTTGCGCAGCGAGGGATAGAGATCGTCGCGGTCGGAGCGGGTGGCGTCGTCGGCGATGTCTTCTTTGCCGCCCAGTTGCTCCATCCGGCTCTGCAGTTCGGCGATGCGGGCTGCCTGTGCCCGCACCCGGACGCTGTGGTCCGAGTAAATCTGCTTGAGCCCCTGCAGCTCTGCTTGCGACGCAATCAACTGGCCCTCGAGGGTCGCGGCCGTTCCCACCATGGCCCGGCCTTGTTCCTTGATGTCGATGATGGCATTCTTGCTGGCGAACTGGCTAAAATCGGTCTCCGCATTTCCCAGATCCTGCCGCACCTGCGCCAGTCTCTCTTCAAGGAAAATGCGTTCCCTCCTCGCCGACGAAGTGGTAAGACGGTTCACCACCGCGTTCAGTTCGGCCACGTACTCCTGCGCCATGGCAGCGGCCCGTTCGGGGTTGCGGTCGCTCACCGAGATGGTGATGATCCCGCTTTTGCGGTCTTGCGAGAACGTGGTGTTGGCGGTCAGTTTCTTGCGGGCCTCTTCCCACAAACGCTGGCGGTAAACCTTCCGCAAGTCGAACCTGGTGATGAGCGCGTCTTGCACCGTACGGCTGCCCAGAACCCCAATGAACAGATCCCCGGAACTCTTGAGGCCGAGTATTCCGCCGGCGAGCCCCGACAGGCCGCCGTCCATCTTGCCGGCCATGGCGGCAGCCAGCGCCATTCCAGAGGAAGACTGATCGTCGGGAGGCATCAGCTGCGCGCGCGATTCATAGCTTTTGGGAATCACAAATGCGACGATGGTGAATACCACCAGACTGTAGACCAAAGTTCGAAAGAGCAGACGGCGCTCGTCCCAAAGAATGCGCAGCCGGGCCACAGTTCGCGCGCGGGTGGGATCCCCGGCATCCGACAGCAGCACAGATCCGGCACCGTGACGCGCCTCTGCGACTTCCGGAAACTCATGTTTGGGAATCGTTGCCACGTTACAGCGATTGATTGCGCGGGCAGGTCACGAGCTAGTGGTTTCCGGCAGATCTCCGGCCAGGCCAGAAACTGAGCTGGACCGAAGCCGCAACATCCGACTGCGCCCCCGGAAGCAGCGTCGGAAAGTGCCAGCGTTCCTGCTCAACCATGGCAGAGAAGCCAAAGCCGCCCGCCAAGGGCAGGTCGGCGCTGGCGGTGAAATCCCGCAGCGTGCCGCCCCCGAGAAATCCCTTGTCGACGTCGTTATGCCGGTATCCCAGCGACAGCTGGCTGCGCGGAGAAATGTGATAAGTGAGCCAGGCCTGCTCGCCTCTGCCTCTGCGTCCTACCCAACTGCCGATGAGGTTTCCGCCGTTGGTGTAACCGGAGTGGTAACGCTCGTCCCAATAGAACGCGCCCGGCCCGAAGTGCGAAGGGACATTCAGATCGGTGGTTACGCCCTCGAGGCGCAGATCGACTTTCGGGACCTTGGGCAGGCGCGGAAAATAGATTCCGGGGTTAATCGCGGGCCGGCTGGAACCGAGAGGCGAGTATTCGTCGATAACCATGGAGTCGGCATACAGCTGAACCCAGTCGCGGAGTCCGGGAAGGCGATAACTGAAATCGAACTCCGACAGCCGTTTGCCGGGGTTTTTCTGGATGCCCACCTGGTGGGAATAGAACGTCCGCAGGAAATTGCCCCAGGTGAAGGGATTCCCCGGGCCGCCGAACTGGGCGGTGAAGCCCAGGCCGAACTCCAGATTCGCAGTGGGATGGAAGCTGAACTTGGTGCCGTGCAGAAATGGCTGAGAAGCCAGGCCGGGGCCGACCAACTGCGGCGTGAACTCCCAGGTCTGGCCCGAGAAGCGGCCGAGAAAGAACTGAGACCGCACCGGGCCCAGGAGCCGGGACAACAGCGGAATTTCATACGGCGTCACCGCATCGATGCGCAGCATGGTCATGGGCTCGGCGTTGTTGCTGAAAAGGAAAGGCCCAGCCGCACTCGGTCCCAGCCACAAGCTCTGGCGTCCGAAGGAAATCTGTACTCCATTGACGGTGAAGGCCACTGCGCCCTGCAGCAAGCGCACGTGGTCGACCTGGCGAGCGGCGTCCGGAAGAGGCAAGACCGAATCCACGGCCGCCGTCGCCGCCAGCACCGGCGCCGGATCGGAAGCAATCGCAGGAGCGTGTTGATATTCCCCCTGGACAAAAAGAGAAAAGGGGCCGGCCTCGGCGTGGGCGGTGATTCCGGTGATGGCGTTGAAACCTTCCCCATACGGGCGCCCATAGTCGTTGATGATGGTCTGGCCGAAATGAAAACCATCGCGCAGGGGCGTGCCTGTAATCGAAGTGGTTCGCACGTAAATGGAATCCAGGCTGGCGCCAGTGTTGGCGGCGCCGTCCAGACGTCTAGTCTCATCGCGGAACTCTTCAGCCAGTGCGGCCAGAGTGTTGTCGGCCTCGGAGTCTCCCGCTTCATTGCTCCTGACCCGGTCTTCCGCTGCTTCCAGGAGCCGGGCGCATTCCAGACGCGTCCACGGACGAATGCCAGCATAGGCGTCCTGCACGATGCCGAGAGCGATCAGGCGATCGAATGCGGGATAAACCCAGCTGTCGATGGGAACGTAGGGCGAACCCATGTTCTCCCGGGGGCGGCCGGGCTCCTGTGGCACATCGCTGTCCAGGAGCGGGCCCCAGGCGGCGCCGCCCAGATCACGGTCGTGGTGGGCGCGGTAAATCTGCTGCGCGAAGTACCAGCCCAGCGCACTTCCGATCACGGCATCGGAGGCAAAGTGCTGTTTGCCGGTCACACGAGTGATGGTCACGGCCGAGGCCAAGCCGTAAGCCAGAGTCTGGCTCAAGGGTCCGGGATACTCATGCGCCCACACGCTCGCCACCGACCAGGCGACAGCCGCATGTTCCGACGGAAACGAACCGCCGCCAGCCAGAAACGACCCATGGCTGTTTCCCTGATATGGGCGTTGCCGCTGGCTCACCATCTTCAGCAGATAAGCAGCCACGGTGCTGTTGATGGCGGCTTCGCCGCTGAGTAGTCCGGTCTCGGCCAGGTGGTCATCGCTGCGGGCGTGACCGAGCAGGAAGGATCCGGCTCCCAGACCGACGAGCGAATAGACGGCATAGTTTGAAAAGCGCTTGCTACTCTCCACATGACCGGACGGAACCTGCTTCGATATCCAGCTATCGCTGGCCACAAACGCGGCGGTCACGCCGGCTAGGGGCACAGCCCAACGCCAGTCCCTCAGCCGGAGGCGTACGGGGGTGGTCCAGAATTGCTGCTGATCTCTCGCCAGATGTTCCGCGAACGGCGTCATGATGTGATTGTTGGGATCGTCGCCGGGCAGCAACTCGTAGCCAGAAATCTGCGGCCTTAGAATTTCCCGATTGCTGGAGGCGGAATCCGTCGCGTCTGCTGGAATCTCCGGCTTCGCCGCTTGTGCCTCGCAGAGACTCGGCATGATGACCAAAATCCCGATGACAAAAACCAGAAGCCAGCCGGACCGGTGAGGGCTGCGCATCGCCGAACCAGTCAGAAGCTCCGCGCCACCTGGATGGCGACGCCCACTGCATAGGCGAGCTGGGCGGATTCCAGGGTAGCCTTCCACTTGGTGGTGCCGCTGAAGGCTTTTTCTGGCACCATCACCAGGTCCCCTGGTTCGAGGGCGGTGTGCATCGCTCCTCCTCCAAGCAGGCCACCCGGGCCGCCGGCGACAAAACCATCAGCCCGGATCACGAACATGGCTTTTTTGTTGGCCATGTTGGTGGGGCCGCCAGCCTGGGCCAGATACCAACCCGCGCTCTTCCCCGGCTTGTAGGCCACGGCGGTTGGGTTATAGACGGCGCCGTCGACCATGACAAAATTTGGTTTCTTGGGGATGTACAGCGTATCTCCGGCGCGTACCTGGATGTCGGCGGAAGTGTTGGCCCAGCGGGAAATGTCCTTGCCGATACGGAGCGCCAGCCGTCCGCTGGGCGGTGCGCTCTGCAGTTTCTCCAGGGCAGTGTGCCACTGGTCCACCGCGGCCTCTTTAGCAATTTTCTCGCTTGAATCCGATGCCGGAATCAGCGTCAGACTGCTGCCGTCCATCTGCACCTGTTTGATCAATTGATCGCGGTTGGCTTGTTCCAGTTCGCGCACCTGCACCCGGTCCAGAATCAGGCCGTAGGGATAGGCATCGGCGCGAAAGCCGCCCGCGCGTCTCAGGATGGAGCTGAGGCGCTCGCCTTCCTGGATGCCGTAAGTGCCGGGGTGCAGCACTTCTCCGCTTACCGCAATGGTTGCCCCGACATCGTGCCATCCCGCTAATTCGCGGATGGTCAGCACGTCGCCGTCGCGCAGGCGCACATCGGTATCTGGTTCTCCCGCCAGGGCCCGCGCCAAAGGCACGGTCCGGTGCTCGCCGACGACGTTGGTCCCCTGAACGACTTGGTAGCGAGTCAGATCGGCAGTCTCGGTGTAGGCGCCGCGCTTCAGCCCGCCCGCCAGCCGCACCAGCTCTGCCGCTGTCATGTTCTCTCCCAGCGGATACGTACCTGGCTGCGCCACTTCGCCTTCGATCTTGATGGTTGGCGGATCAGCCTTGCCCAGGTTCTTGTGGATGAACAGCCGGTCCATGGGCTGGAGCGTGATGTTGTCTTTGCTGTCTCCGGCGAGGGCGTGCTCCAGATTTATCGTGATGACATGCAGTGTGCCATCCTGTGTCCGGTGAAATAGCTGTGCGTCGGAGAGCAGAGCATCGGGAGTGGTGCCGCCAGCCAGATAGACCGCGTCGCGCAGGCTAGTCTGGCCGTTGGTGAGATGATCGCCGGGATGCCGCACCTCGCCGCTCACCGTGATCAAGGGCGGCGGTTCAAAGTCGAAGCGCCCGAAGACGCGCACGGTGTCGAAGGGCTTCAGGGCGACGTCGTTGGTGCCGGCCATGGCGTCGGCGAGGCTGAAAGCCAACACCACCGGAGAATAGTCGGGAGGGTTCAGGCGGATGATTTCCGCGTGTCCCAGCGCCGGCTCTGGCAACACTTCGCTGTAGGAACGCACCAGGTCGGTAAGCCGCATGCCTTCCCGGTAGGCGTATTTGCCGGGATGAAAGACGTGGCCATCGAGGTAGACGGTCTTCTCGCTGAAGGGCAGGATCGGCGAGACTCGGATCTTATCGCCATCCTGCACGGGAAAATCCGCCAGCGCGCGGTTGGCGGCTTCCTGGTCGTTTCCTTCGGGAAGATCGAAGCGCAACATGGTGCGGTTCTCATGTGCCACTATGCGTTCGATTTCGATGTGACGCAGGGTTCCTGAAGTCATGACTCCGCCGGCAATTTCCAAGACTTCGGCCAGCTTGGTCTCGCCGTTCAATTCGTAGATCGCGGGACGGCGCACCATCCCTTCCACCGTGACTCCCGGCCCCAGCGGCGGGACTTGGATGGTGTCACCGGCTTCGAGCCGCTGTGCTCCCGGCCGTACTCCGTGCAGCAGCAAGTCGTAGACGTCAATGGTCTCGAGCAGCTGATTTCCCCGGGTGTGGCGCAGCGCGCGCAGCGAGCCGCGGGCGGTCGGCCCGCCCGCCAGGTACAAGGCATTCAGTGCCGTCGAGAGGGCGCTCACGTCGTAGGCTCCGGGACGGACCACGTCGCCCACCACGTAGACGCGAACCGTCCGCAGCCGCGCCAGAGAGATATCGGCTTCCGCGTCGCGATATTGGGTACGCATTGCGCTCTGCACCAGCCGCTGCACTTCTCCGAGCGTCTTGCCCGCCACCTGCACGGGACCCGCTTCGGGCAGCGTTAATACTCCCTGCCGGTCCACCACGCGCTGCAGTTGTCCCGAGACGCTGCCCCAGACGGCGATGCTTAGTCCGTCGCCCGGTCCGAGCACGTAGTCGGGGCCGGCCGGAGTGTCCATGGGAAGCTCGTCTGAGTTGCCCGTTCCGTTGCGGAACACATCCATGCCAAACCGCTGCGGCACGGGCGAGCGCCCGGAAACTTGCTGGTAGAGATCGTAGAGCGAAGGCACGTTGGCATAGGGATTGGGCTGGTGGCGAATGGTGGGTTGAGCATACGCTGGTGGCGCGGCGCGTTCCCACGGGCCGCGTTCCGGCTGGCGAGGACGGGTACGGGTTCCCGAACCGTCGAAGGATGGTCTTCCGAAATCGGAGTTGAGGGCTGACGAGCCATACGCGGAATTGGGTTGCAGCGTTGACAGATACTCGCGTCCGGCAGGGTTTCCGTATGGTTGGCCGCGCATCCGGTTAGCCTCGGCGGGCTCTGCCAAACTGGCGCTCAACAATCCAGGCAACTCTGCGGGACTCACGCGGGGCAAGGTTCCAGCGTCGGAGGGCAAGGTGTCCGGAAAATTACTATTGAAGTCGGGCGCCACCGCGAAGTTTTGCGGGCGCCGGTTCTGCGGTGCGGCTTCAGGGACAGCTTCCTCCTGATCGGGTGCACCCGACATCGGCGCTGATTCTTCGGGAGCATTGGGCGAGGCTCCCGGTTGGAACGGAGTGACGAGTTCATGCGTCGACCAGTAATTGTTTTCCTGGCCGCCCAACACGGATTGTTGTTCTCCCTGTGCGGTTTGCTTCGGCGTCGTCATCCCCTCGCGTGATTGGCGCAATTCCTCGGCATTTGGCTTGGCACGGACGTACATGCGGGACGCCATCTCGCGGGTGGCAAGAATGCGAACGTTGTTGTCCTCGCGCAAAAGTTGGAACAGAGCTTCGTCGGTGAGGTCGGCCGGATCCAGCAAGCGTCCCTGCTGATAAGCTTTGCGAACCAGCGCCTTCTTCACTTCCAGCAGCAACCCGGGCTCGCGCAGCAGGATCTCGTGGATCGCTTGCGCGGACAGAGAAACCATCTGCTCGGCCTCTTGCTCGGCGCGTGTTTCGACCTCCTGGGTTGATCGCTGGAAGCCGCCGGGGCTTTTGTTCTGCTCGGGCGTCTGTATCTGGCCTTTCCCCAGCAGGGCGAAAGCCAGCAGCCCACCCGAGAGCTGGGCCGCTGTCCGCAACCTGAGTCGGAGCTTCAGCATGACCCGGCCTCCCCGAAATTTGGTTTTTGGAACGTCATCGCCACGGTTCTACATCTGCTTCGTCCACTTCCACGGCTACTGCTCGCATCAGGATGTCGAGAGAAACCACCAGCCGCGCCCCATGCTTGCGCCGGAGCAGAATTCCTTCGAGCCCGGCGACCGGGCCGCTCCGCATGCGCACGCGCCGGCCGGCCTGCAGATAGGGGTGTGGTTCCATTCGCACCCGCAAATCCAGCCCGTGACGCAAAGTCTCAATGTCGTGCTCCGGCAGCGGCGTGGGTTTACCCTGAAAGCTGACTAGGTGCACCACGCTGGGAATTTCCAGCACGCGCAGCCGATGTTGCAGCGCCATCTGGACAAAGACATAGCCGGGGAAAAGCGCGAGTTCGACTTCTTTCCGCCGGTCCTTCCAGCGGTGCAATGCACGGTACAGCGGCAGAAAGCTGCACAGCTGGCGCTGTTCCATTTGCTCGGCGACGCGTTTCTCATGACGCACGCAGGTGTACACCGCGTACCAATTCATGAGCTCTTCTGGGGGTGCTGTCACGATCTCCGAAGCTGCGGTTGCGGATTCCATCGTTTATTCCTTCAGATAGAGCTTCGCCACCTCACTTACAAGGTCCAATGGATCGGAACCTCGCTCTGTGATGGCCCTCGCGGGCGTTCCATCACTGGTGCAAGTCAGTCGCCAGCTTTGTGGTAGCGGCGACCCAAGTAACCAGCTTTCTTCCCGTGCCGGTCAGACGCGAACCGTCCCCACCAACATGGGTGCATCCCTGACTGCGCTCAAAATGCCGGCTTCCGAGCTCTCCACCGGTTTGCTGCGGATGTTGACGACCGCCCAATAGAACAGTCCGCGGTTCTGTTCCGGTGCCAGCGCGAGAATCCTCATCCGGGGATGGCGTCCCAAAAGGAATCCCCGCTCGCCCGGCTGCTTTTCCGGTTCGTCCAAAGCGACGATGAGCACGTCCGGTTCTACGTCATCCAGAATTTCTGCCAGATTGGCCGACTCGCCGACGTCTCCCACGATTTCAATGTCGGGTTGATCGGCAAATGTGGCCAATACCATCTCCCGCATCAGACGCGGCCGGTTGGCAACGAGAACTCGCACGCGTTTCACGGGGATCTCCTGGTAGGCGCAGTATCCGGCATGGCAAAAAAAGCGCAAGGTTCAAAAGAGACCCAGCCGAAGTTCTCTCTGCGGAGCTTAGGGGGACCAATGTCGACCCTTCGAAGGGATCAATCTAAGGACTAATGTGGTCTAACGGAAAGTCGTATTTTCTGGAGAATGGGGTGACGGCTGATCTTGCCAGCCTAGAACCGCGAAGGCCTTCCGACAAGTTTTGCTTGACAGTGGCTTATAGGACTCAGTAGCGTTGGCTCGCCGGTGAGATTGCTCGGGAGGAGGGGCCCCGCGCTTCTGTATCTTGCCGAGACTTCCTCCTGTTTCTTGAGGGATGGCCTCGTTTATGGGTTGTCCCCGCGCGACCAGGCTTGCTGTGCACAGGCAGGTTGCGCAATTTTCTGAGGAGGAAGTCCCGTGGGAGAATTTCGCTGCTGTTACTCTCGTGGCCCCGGCTCTATCCTGTTTTGCTTCTACTTCAGATCAGAGTCACACTAGCGATCCGCGCAAGCGGTCGGGATGCCAGGCCGTTCTTCCATTGGGGAAGAGGGTTACCCTGGACCCGTCGCATGCGGTTCCATTACGGGACTGATCGTCCGTCGAAATGCCATTCTGAATCTGCGTGGAGGAAAAAACTCAATGGCACGGTTATAGCGTGGAGTTGGCATGATGTAATCAAGGCCTGACAGCACTCAAGAGGGAAGTTGCTTTCGAGTTGCTCGCAAGAATCCGCTGGTGCACGTCAGGTGCGAGAAGGTCGGACCCGCGGTCGAGCCCTGGAGCGTGGAGTTTTTCGACCAGGAGTATTTTGATGTCCTGTGAAGTGTTGGTCTTCCTGCTGTGTGAGAACCGGCTGCTGCGCGAAGCGCTGGTTCGAATTCTTGCCAAGAGAAATGATTTGTCGGTGGTAGGGAACTGCGCGCACTCGCCGGCGGTCTTGGACGAGCTGTGCGCCACCAAACCGCACGTCGTCCTGCTGGACTCTCTTGGGCTGGCGGTCGCGGAGCCACGTCTGTTGCGCCGCATTCACGAAAGCCTGCCGGAAGCCCACGTTCTTATGGTCGGCATGGACACAAAGGAAGAAGATTTCCTGCATGCAGTGCGCGAGGGCGCGGCCGGCTACGTTCTTCGGGAGGCTTCCGCGGCCGAGGTGGTCGCGGCCATTCGCTCGGCCGGCGCGGGAGAAGCGGTGTGCCCGCCTCGCTTTTCCGCCACCCTATTTCGCTGTGCCGCTCAACGCCTGGCGATTCGACAGAACCTGCAAAAGCTCTCCCACACGGGGCTCAGCCGCCGCGAGCAGCAACTGGTGGAGCTGATCTGCTGGGGGTTTACCAACAAGGAGATCGCATCCCGGCTGAATCTATCTGAACACACGGTGAAGAACCACATCCATCGGATTCTGCACAAGACCGGAGCTCCCGATCGGACCTCTATCGTGGACCACTATCATGCGCAGGTGCTGACAGCCGGAGGCAGCCCGCCGGTCGCGTCGTGACCCGTCGGCAATTTTCGTAACGGTCAGACTACGATTGCGTGCAGACCTGAACCTGAGGTCGAAAAACACGGCGCAGTGACCCAGAGATATGCCCAGATAGATGCCATCCGATTTTTTCATCGAACCTTAATCTGACCTCCTTGAACTTCGGAATGCGCTTTGCGTAGAATTCCGGCCATCCAAGGAGGCAGCCGTGAACTTTCACTTTAACCGCCCACGTGTGTTGAGCCAGACATCTGTCCGCGCGGCTTTCGGCGCTCTCGTGACAGTGATTTTCCTTCTGGCATGCGTGCATTTTGCCCTCGGCCAGGAAACGCTGGGATCGCTGAACGGCACGGTGACCGATGCAAGTGGCGCGGTCGTCGAAGGTGCTGCCGTCAAGGCCCGAGCTACAGCCACCAACCTCGAAGTCACGGCCAAAACCAAGTCCGACGGCTCCTTCAGCATCGTGGACTTGCCCATCGGCGCCTACGAAGTCAAGTTCACGAAAGATGGCTTCCAGACCGCTTCCTATCCCCAAATTATCCTTCAGGGCAACCGCACGACGACGGTGAACGCCAGCCTCAAACCGGGATCGGTCTCGTCCACGGTGACGGTCGAAGCGACGCCATTACTGAATCAGACGGACACCGCCAACGGCTACACGATGGGCGCACAACAGATCGAGGATGTTCCCCTGGGCACGGGAAGCTTCACCCAGTTAGCTATCCTTGCGCCGGGGGTTAATGCAGACTTTTTGTCGGGCTCGGGATCGAATGAAGGCCTGGGCAATCAGGGAATCGTGGCCAACGGCCAACGGGATACCAGCAATCTGTTCACTTTCAATGGAGTGAACGCGAACAACTTATTCAACGGAAATTCAACCAGCAACATTTCGGACAGCCGGTTCACGCTGAACACCGGGGAAATTTTCGGAGTAGGTGGCCAGGTTCAAACCAACAGCTCAGTGTTCGACGCAATCGGCCAAGCCTTACCGACTCCCCCGGTTGAAACCATTGAAGAGGTTCACGTCACCACCTCGATGTACGACGCCTCCATGGGACAGGCCAGCGGCGCGCACGTCGAAACCACCACTAAGTCCGGGACCAACCATCTACACGGCCAGGCTTATGAATACTTCCAGAACAATGCTTTCGATGCGGCCCCGACCTTTCTGACAGCCAATCCGTTCTTCAAGGGTGCTCCTCCCCTGCATCGCAATGTGTTTGGGGTCACGCTGGGAGGGCCGATCAAAAAAGACAAGATGTTCTTCTTTGGTTCCTATCAGGGACAGCGAATCAGCGATGCTCTTAGTGGCGCATTCAATGGCGTCCCCACGCTGCCAGGTCTTACCGATACCAATCGGGACGCGACCGATCTTGCCAACTTGGTGAACACTGCGAATGGCTGCCCGGGATGCATTACCCCCGGCCAGGTGGATCCCGTGGCGCTGGCGATTCTTCAGGCCAAGACGCCGACTGGGCAGTACATCATTCCGTCCGCGAATGCGACGACCGGGGAAAGCGGCTCGCAGCCCTTCAATGCCTTTGTGAAAGGCCCGGCCAGCACTTTTAACGCCGACCAGGTTAACGCAAACATCGATTACAACTTCAGTTCGAAGGACCGTCTTGCAGGCAAGTACTACTTTCAAAACGATCCTACCAGCATTCCTTTCGCGGTGAGCCAGGTGCCGGGGTTCCCACAAACCATGCGTGCGGGGAGCCAGCTCTTCTCCCTCGATAACACCACCGTTCTTACGCCAAATGCGACCTGGGAGAACCGGTACGGGTTTATTCGCGAGGTAGCCGACGCTACGACCGCCCAATCTTTGAACCCCAGCACCGTGAATATGAATCTCCTGGGCAGCACGTTCTTTCCCGGAATTACGATCTCAAACGCAGACGTGGGAGCGGCTTTGGCTGGCGGCGGCACGATCTCGCCCTTCTCGGGCAACCAGATGAGCATCGGGCCGTCCACCAACTTCGCCAACGCAGGAATCTTTCAGAACGAGCATGAAGGGACATCCACATTCCACTGGGTTCATGGCCGTCATTCTCTGGCGTTTGGCGGCATTTTCGATTACGTGCAACTCAATGTTGAGAATCGCGAGAACAAGGTCGCCCTCCTCAGCTTCAATACTTTCGGTGACTTTCTCACCGGCACCTTGAACCAGGATCACAGCAGCGGCCAGTTCCTGAATGGGGAGACCAACCGCCATTTCCGGTCGCGCTCGGCGGGCCTTTTTGCGCAGGACAATATCAAGGTGCGCTCGAATCTAACGGTCAACCTGGGCATTCGCTGGGATTGGGATGGTCCTCTTTCTGAAAAGAATGGGCTGCTTACCAACTTCTACGCCTCCGACTACAAATTTACGGGGACCTGCAATTCCCCTTCAGCACCTGCCAATTGCGATACCTTCGGAACCCTTTCTAACGGCGAGCCCGGAATTGGACTGGTAGTGGCCGGGAACAACAAGGCGTTTGGATTCAAAGGCGTCAGCAACTCCACACTGACGGGCCGCCAGTGGATGTTCGCGCCGCGCATCGGAGTTGCCTGGAGTCCGTCGGCTCTCAAGAACGTTGTGGTCCGTGCCGGCTTCGGGATTTACGCTGATCGGGGAGAATACTTTACCGAACTTTCCGCCAGCGCAGGCTTGGGCATAAGCGGTCCCTTTAGCGTGACCACGCAGGAGCCGTTCACCGTACCCGTGAACGCCTCATGCACTGGGGGAGGCTGCCTTGGCGCTCCCTTCGGCACGGCTCCCCTCGCGCCTCCTCCGAGCAATCTAACCCAAGTGGCGGGCCTTGTTTACAATCAGTCTCAATTGAGCGGTTGCAATGAACCGGTTACTCCCACTTGTTCGCCGACCGGCTTCGCCAATTCGGACTTCCTGTTCGGCGCCTACGATCCCGCGAACAAGCTGCCGTATTCGGAAAACTGGAGCCTGGACTTCCAGTGGCAGCCCAAGAATGACGTGGTGCTGACCATGGCCTATATCGGAAATCACGGCGTGCACCAGCCGATACCGATTCCGTTTAACCAGCCTGGCATCGCGACTCCGACGAACCCCATTAATGGCCAGATTTACAGTTACGGTTTCCAAGCCTCCGATTTTTCGTCCCCTGGCTGTGGATTTTTTGATCCCAATCCTCCGTGCCCGCTCCTGACCGAGCAGGTTCAAACCACGACCGGAGCCTTCTCGTTCTCGGATGGAAACACGGCCCTGCGCACGCCCTACACAGGGTTCAACCCCAACGCCGATTTCTGGCGAGCGGAGGGCGTCTCCACATACAACGCTCTGCAGTTGCAGGCGACCAAGAGAATGTCCCATGGCTTGATGGTGAATGCGTCTTACACCTGGTCGCACTCTCTCGATGAAGGCAGCGGGCTGGGAGCAGGACTTTTCTTTAACGGCAACGATCCCCTTAAGCCCAGGACGGCTTACGCTTCCTCAGATTTCGATCGCACGCACGTGTTCAGCATCAGCTATGTGTATCAATTGCCAAGCCTGCGAACTGACTCAAAATTCGTGGACCGGGCAGTAAACGGCTGGGGCGTCCAGGGCGTTACGATCGCCCAGAGCGGGCAGCCGTTCAGCGTGATCGATTTCTCGGGCACCGCCGCCAGCATTTTCTTCAGCGCCGATGACTTCATTACCAACCCGATTCTTCCGCTGGCTTCCGGGGTTTCGCCAAAGCAGGCTACCCAGGGCGGTACGGACAATTCCTTCACCAGCGGAACACTTGCAGGAGTCAGAGTCCCGTACATCAACCCGAATGACTTTTCCATTCCGTTCCTTCAACCCGGTCAAAGCGGAGTTCCGCCGTGCGGTCTCACCACCGTAGGGACAAACGTTTGTGACACCCAGGAAACCGGCTACGGATCGAACGGCCGCAATCTCTTCCGCGCCCCATTCCAAACGCGTTTCGATTTCTCGATTTTTAAGAATTTCAAGGTTGGGGAGCGCTTCGCCGTGAAATTTCAGGCGGATGCCTTCAACATTTTCAACCATCCGAGTTTCGATGCTCCGAACGGTAACTTTGAGCTGAATGCCTGCTTCAATCCGTTCCCTTGTTTTCCTGACACGACCCAGATATTGTCACCCTCCTCGCCGAACCCCAAGAACTTCGGCGTGATCCGGCAGACGGTGGGGAGCAATCGCTTCCTGCAGTTGGCGCTGCACCTGACGTTCTGAGGGACAGCGGTGTCAAGCAATTAAAGGAGGGGTGCTCAGAATCCAGGCAAGTGTGGAGTTCCCACACGTTGGCGAAGTTATATCGGGGACGAACTAGTCCGGGTGGTTCTCAGATCACGGCGACGATGAGCCATCAGGCCACCGCAAGGTAGAAATAGCGCAGAATGAACAGGGCGGTGAGAATCCATACCAGCGTGTTGATTTCGCGAAGCTTTCCCGCGGCCACTTTCACGACCGTATAGGAAATCAATCCTAGGCTGAGGCCGGTTGCGATGCTGAAGGTGAGAGGCGTGGCCAGAATGGTGATGAATGCCGGCACCGCCTCGCTGAACTCGCGCCATTGGACCTGTGCGACGGATTGCGACATCAATACGCCCACCAGAACCAGAGCGGGGGCCGTGGCATAGCCTGGAATGGCTGTCGCCAGAGGCGAGCAAAACGCCGCCAGCAAAAACAACCCGGCTACGGCGATATTGCTCAGACCGGTGCGGGCTCCGGCCGCGACTCCAGCGGCGCTTTCTATGTAACTCGTAACGGTCGACGTTCCCGTCAGAGCGCCGAATATAGTGCCAACTGCGTCCGCCAGCAGCACCCGTCCGACGCGAGGGATTTTGCCGTCCTTGATGAATCCGCCTTGCTCGCAAACTCCCACGAGCGTGCCGACGTTATCGAAGAGGTCCACGAACAAGAACGCGAACAGGATTTCGAGTAAGCCGAGATGGCTGGCCCCGCGAAAATCCAGCTGCAGGAATGTGGATGACGGGTGTGGCATCGAGAAGATCGCCGCGGGCCAGCTTGTGATCCCTCGGAAGATGCCAAGCAGAGCGGTACCGAGGATGCCTAGCAAGATTGCGCCATGGTACCTGCGCGCCATCAGGATCAACGTCAGGCCAAGGCCGAAACAGGCGGTCTGCACCTCCTTGTCGGAGAAGCTGCCCAGACCAACAAACGTTGCGGGATTGGCGACCACCAGCTTGGCATTCCTCAGGCCGACGAATGCGATGAACATTCCGATTCCGGCCGCGGTCGAATGCTTCAGGCAATCGGGCATGCCGTTGACAATCTGCTCGCGAACGCGAGTAACGGTGAGCACCAGGAAGAGAACACCCGAACAGAAGACCACGGCGAGCGCGGTTCGCCATGGGACATGCATGGCCATGCAGACGGAGTAGGTGAAGTAGGCGTTCAGCGACATCCCCGGCGCCAGCGTGATGGGATAGTTGGCATAAAGGCCCATTACTAGCGTGGCGACGGCGGCCGAGATGCAGGTTGCAAAGACCACGCCGTCTGGGGGCATTCCCGCCTGCGCCAAAATTTGCGGGTTCACCACGATGATGTAAGCCATGGTGACGAAAGTTGTGATTCCGCCGAGCATCTCCTGTTTCACGGAGGTCTGGTTCTCGGCGAGCTTGAAATAGCGATCGATCAAATTGTTCTCCCACGAAAAACACACTTAACCCGACAAAGCGTTTTCGATTCGCAGCCTCAGTAGACGATCTTATTGGGCTTCTCTTCCCACGCGCGAAATGCAGCCAGCGCCTGCTCCCGCATGATCTGAACCATGGGGATGGCGCGCTGCGTATGCGGGCGCGCGATCTCGCGGTAGATCAGCGAGTCGTCAAAGCCGATCCTGGATGCGTCCGCGTCGGCATTGGCAAAATAGACGCGAGAGAGCCGGGCCCAATAGATTGCGCCCAGGCACATGGGACAGGGTTCGCATGAGGTGTAAATCTCGCAGCCTTGCAAGTCGAAGACGCCGAGTTTGGCGCAGGCTGCGCGGATGGCTACCATTTCGGCGTGCGCAGTCGGATCTTTTGTCGAGGTGACCTGATTGGTGCCTTCGGCAATAATGTTGCCGTCTCTTACGATGACCGCGCCGAAGGGGCCGCCGCGTCCTGAGTGGACATTCTCGATCGAGAGCTGAATGGCGCGTGCCATGAAAGGGTTGTCCATGTGTTTGCTCTGTTAACGCGTGATCGGCGACAGTATGCCCACGCCTGCAATCCGCGAACCCGCGAGCACATCAGTCGACATGGACCCTTCGCAGCCGCTTCGCTGAGAAGGGAGTATAAGCTGGGAGTCGGGAATTCGTAAAATGTTCTTTTGATTTCCCCCAGGCGAGTGAGGCATGCGACCTGGAATGCTGCAGGAGAGTCGGGCCGAGATTCAAATCTGTCAGGAGAAAATGCTTGGAGTTGCAGGCTTTTGTATCGCGCCGGGTCGTGACACCGGAAGGAATCCGGCCGGCGGCCATTCTGTTGGAAGGGGAGAAGGTCCGCGCAGTTGTTTCTCTGGACCAAGTGCCTAAGCATGCGGGTACGCGTGATTTCGGCGACGCGGCGATTCTTCCCGGACTGGTGGACTCCCACGTTCACATCAACGAGCCCGGACGTGCAGATTGGGAGGGGTTCGAGACCGCGACGCGTGCCGCCGCCGCAGGAGGCTACACGTTTTTGGTGGATATGCCTCTGAACTGTCTGCCCGCAACAACCACTGCCGCATCCCTCGAAGCGAAGCGTGTGGCCGCCCAGGGCCGATGCCGGGTGGACTGGGCGGCGTGGGGCGGAGTCGTCGAGGACAATCAAAGCGACATCGAGGCGCTCGCCGCCGCGGGGGTTTTGGGTTTCAAATGCTTTCTCGTTGATCCTGGCATCGATAGCTTCACCATGGTCACGGAGCAGCAGTTGCGAGCGTCGTTGCCCGCGGTTGCGCGAACCGGCCTGCCGTTGCTGGTGCACGCAGAACTTCCGGGACCGATCGACGCGGCCACGGAGACTCTGGCCAACGCTGATTGGAGTGCCTATTCGACCTATCTTCAATCACGGCCGGAAGAGGCGGAACTGGCGGCTATTCGGCTGCTCCTAAAGTTATGTCATGAATACAATTTCCGTCTGCACATCGTCCATCTCTCGACCAGTACAGCGCTGCAGGAGTTGAGCGTCGCGCGTTCTCAAGGACTCGCAGTCACCGTAGAGACCTGTCCGCATTATCTGCATCTCAACTCTGAGACCATCAACGACGGGGCGACGGTCTGCAAGTGTGCGCCGCCGATTCGCGGCAGAGAGAATTGCGAAAGACTGTGGCAGGGGCTGAGGGACGGCGTGATTGATCTGGTGGTAACGGATCATTCTCCCTGCCCGCCGGCAATGAAGCGGATTGACCAGGGCAGCTTCAAAACGGCCTGGGGCGGTATTTCAAGCCTCTCAGTGGCTTTGTCGGTGATGTGGACCGAGGCCAGCAAGCGCAAGTTTACGCTGCTAGATCTTGTGCGTTGGATGGCAGAGGGGCCGGCTCGCCTCGCTGGCTGCCACATGCACAAGGGACGGATTGCGCCGGGGTTTGATGCCGACTTCGTTATATTCGATCCCGATGTGGAGCTCGTGGTGACCGAAGAGCGATTGCATTACCGCTATCCTATTTCGCCATATCTCGGCAAGAAACTTCGCGGTGTCGTGCAGGCGACATATCTAAGAGGGAAGCCCGTGTTCTTGGACGGCGAATTTCCTGGGCAGGCAGTGGGCCGGGAATTCCGCGCGTTGCACCGAGATCCGCCAAGGTAATCGAGTAAATGGGGCTTTCCGATTTTGGTTCCATGATCCAGCCGACCGTGCCCAGTTTGTCATACACTATCCCATCCGCGGGCTCGCCCTTATGGGCGGCCTGAGTGAGGATGCGTGTCCGGGAGACTACGGGATCGGATGACGATTGACCCCATGAACGACCATCGCATCGTCGGCACGGCGGTTCCGCGCAAGGAAGGCCGCGAAAAGGTGACGGGAAAAGCTACGTACGTTGACGACATGCTTTTGCCGGGAATGCTCTATGGAGCGACGGTCCGCAGCCAGATTCCCCGAGGCAGAATCAGAAGAATTACCTTTGATCCTGGCATTGCGTGGAACGAGTTTGTGATTGTTTCTGCGGAGGATATTCCAGGAAAGAATTGCATTGCGCTCATCGGAGACGATCAACCGTGCCTGGCAAGTGCAGTGGTAAACCATCCCGAGGAACCGGTACTACTGCTAGCCCACCCGGATCGTTACGCTCTGCGAAAAGCCGTCGACGCAGTACTGATTGAATACGACTCTCTGCCTGCTGTTCTCACAATCGAGGAAAGCGAGCGCTGTTCCGAAATCATTTGGGGTGGGGACAACACGTTTAAGACCTATCGAATTGAAAAGGGCGATGTTGATGGGGCCTGGGCCAAGGCCGACTACATTGTCGAAGGCGAATACTCGACCGGCGCGCAAGAGCAGCTTTACATAGAAAATAACGGGATGATCGCCGCCTTTGATGCCCAGCGAGGCATCACCGTGTGGGGTTCTTTGCAGTGTCCTTACTACGTGCATAAGGCCTTGATGACGCTGTGCAACTTGCCTGCGGAAAAGGTTCGCGTCGTGCAAATGGAAACCGGAGGCGCTTTCGGCGGTAAGGAAGATTATCCGTCGATGATCGCGGGGCACGCCGCGCTCTTGGCGATCAAGTCAGGGAGACCGGTGAAGATCGTCTATGACCGCGCGGAAGATATGGCAGCTACTACAAAGCGGCATCCTTCGCGGACACGTCATCGCACCGCGGTAAGCAAGGACGGGAAGATTCTGGGCGGAGAGATCGAGTTCACGATTGACGGCGGCGCCTACGCCACGCTGTCTTCCGTAGTGCTTTCGCGCGGTGCCATTCATGCCGGTGGACCCTACTACTGGCCGAATGTTCGGATCGTGGCAAAAGCGGTTGCCACGAATGTCCCGCCACACGGGGCTTTTCGTGGTTTTGGCGCTCCCCAGAGTTTGTTTGCCATGGAGCGGCACATGGATCGGATTGCGCACGTGGTCGGGCTTTCACCGATCGGGATCCGGCGCCGGAATTTCCTGAAGCCCGGAGAGACGACGACCACGGAACAGACCGTGCGAGAGCCGATCGATCTCGGAAAACTGCTCGACCGGGCAATCAGCCTCTCGGAATATCACTCCAAGAGAGAGCGATTCTCGAGTGAGAATCAGATTGGGACAACAAGAAAAGGAATGGGAATGGCTGCCTTTCTGCACGGTGCTGGTTTCACGGGGTCGGGTGAGCGCTATCTGAGCTCCGTGGTTGGGGTGGAAGGATGCGCCGATGGCAGCGTTCGCGTGCTGGTCTCGAGTACGGAATTTGGTCAGGGAACGAAAACCGTTCTTTCTCAAATCGCCGCCGAAACTCTGGGGCTGCGCTATGAAGACGTTACCCTTGCCCAGCCGGATACGACGCAGGTGCCAAACAGTGGCCCCACGGTTGCATCGCGCACCGTGATGGTCGTCGGAAAGCTGGTGGAATCTGCGGCGCGAGGGATCCGACAGACGCTGACGTTGTCCGGATCGCTCGGCGATTCTTACTCGGCAGATGAATTTCGTGCTGCATGCCGAAGCCATGTTGCGGCCCATGGCCCATTGCGTTCATGGGCACAGTACGAGCCTCCTCCGGACATTTTCTGGGATGATCAAACATATCGTGGCGAGGCCTACGCCGCATATTCCTGGGCTGTCTACATCGCTGAGGTCGCAGTGGACCTGACGACATACGGCGTATCGGTAAGGGACTTCGTCGCGCTTCAGGAAGTTGGGAGGGTGCTTCACCCGGTTCTTGCCATTGGGCAAATCGCGGGGGGGGTCGCGCAAGGCATCGGATTTGCGCTGTTTGAAAGAGTCGTTTGGCAGAAGGGACGCATGCTCAATAGCCAGATGACAAATTACATCATGCCAACTTCGAGCGATCTGCCGCCGATCCGCGTGTTTTTCGAGGAACTGGGCAACGTCCACGGCGCGTTCGGTGCGAAGGGAATCGGAGAGCTTCCGATGGACGGGCCGGCTCCGGCGATCCTAAATGCGGTTGAAGACGCGTTGGGAGTTCCATTCGATTCGATTCCGCTGCTGCCAGAAGATATTTTCGACGCGATTACGGCTCGGGCCCTTCAAAACGAATCTGACATCGTGAGCGGAGTGCGATGATCAATTCATTGGAGGATCGTGCCCAGTGCGAGATCTCACTGACTGTGAATGGTGAGCGAAAGACTGTGCTCGCCTTTCCGCTGGAACGCTTGTTGGATGTGTTGCGGCGACAACTTCGGTTGACCGGGACGAAGGAAGGATGCGGAGAAGGCGAATGCGGCTCGTGCTCGGTGTTGATGGATGGCACGCTCGTGAATAGCTGTCTTGTCCCGATACTCCAGGCAGAGGGAGCGAGCATCGTGACAATCGAGGGACTTGCGGCAGGAAAGCGGCTGCACATACTGCAGGAGGCGTTTCTGGAATGCGGGGGCGCGCAGTGCGGCATTTGTACGCCGGGGATGATTCTTGCCGCCGTTCATCTTCTGAGCAAGAAATCTGAGGCCGCACTCGAACAGATACAGGATGGGCTTTCCGGTAACTTGTGCCGCTGCACCGGATACGTTCAAATTTTCGAAGCCGTAGCCAAAGCGGCGTGCGGGACGACAACATCATCCTCATGAGGGCTGATCCGAGGGACTATGAACTCGTTGCTCCGGGCAGCTTACAGGCGGTCGTGACACTTCTGGCGAGGAACCCTGGTGAGTGGCTTCCCATCGCGGGAGGCACGGATATTATGGTGCTTTACGCCGCAGGGAAGCTGCCTGGGCGAAAGCTGGTGAGCATCTGGAATCTTCCGGAGTTGCGTAGAATTGAAGTGCTGGCAAATGAAATTCGCGTGGGCGCCGGATGTACCTATACCGATATTCGTGAACACACCGTTCTTGGGCGTGAATTTCCTATGCTGGCACGTGCTGCTGCCTGGACCGGCGGAATCGCCAATCAAAATCGGGGAACGCTCGGGGGCAATATCGTGAATGCGTCGCCGGCCGCGGATTCGCTTCCTGCCCTGCTGGCCTACGATGCCGAACTGACTCTGGTCTCAGTTCGCGGGGAGCGTCGGTTGTCCTACGCAAGTTTCCACACAGATTACAAGAAGACGAAGCTCGAGCTCGACGAACTGGTTCAGGCGATATGCCTTCCGAGACGGTATTCAGAATATGTTTGTCACGCGCGAAAAGTCGGAGGCCGCAACGCCCAAGCGATTTCAAAAGTGTGCATTGCAGCCCTGGGGCGGTTTGCGGGCCAGAGGGTAGAGGATGTGCGCATCGCTGTGGGAAGCGTGGCTCCCGTTCCGCTTCGGCTGACCGAAACGGAACAAGTCGTGATGGGAAAAGCCATTAATGAATCGCTGGTGTCGTTAGCCAGAAAGACGGCGATCGCAGAGATCCGGCCGATTGATGACATTCGGTCGACAGCGAAATATCGCGCGGCAGTCACGGGTAATCTTGTCGCGGAATTTCTTAATCTGTTGAAGGCGGATGGGAAGAAGACGAGTGACGTCTTGACGCGCTGGAATGACGCGCCTATCGAGGCTGCCACCGCGCAAATTCTCCCTTGTTGCGGTTCGAAAGCGTGGGCCCGTGAGATGGCGGCTCGGAGACCATTTGATGACGTAGTTGCTCTAATGGCTGCCTCCGATGAGGCGTGGCGCAGTCTGGCCGAATCGGACTGGATGGAAGCTTTCCGTAGTCATCCGCGCATCGGCGAGTCGAGTGCGCCCGGTTCTTCGCCTCCAAGCTCTGCAGCTTGGGCGATGCAGGAGCAGAAGAAAGTCGCGGACGCCGGCGACGCGGTGAAGGTCGCTTTGGCGGAAGGGAATCGCGAATACGAGCAAAAGTTCGGCCATATCTTTGTCGTGTGTGCCACGGGAAAATCCGCGCCGGAAGTTTTGGAGATTCTCACGTGCCGGCTGCAGAATGACGCAGCGACCGAGCTCCGCGAAGCGGCCGAGCAGCAGCGGCAGATTACACAGATCCGGCTGAGGAAATGGCTTCAAGGATGAAACGCATATCGACGCACATCCTGGATCTCGCGCTCGGCAAGCCAGCGAGCGATGTGCCTGTGCGGTTGGAGAGGCAAGAGCCTTCCGGTTGGCGCCTGCTGGCGTCGGCGCACACGGACCGGGACGGCCGCAGTCAGTTGCTGCCGGATGGCGAGGATATGTCAGCGGGTTCGTACCGCCTGATCTTCGACACCGCGAGTTACTTCGCAGCACAGAAAACCGAGGCACTCTATCCGATCGTCGAAGTCACGTTCCGGGTTAGGGACGGCGAGAGTCAATTCCATATACCGCTGCTCCTGAGCGCAAACGGATATACGACGTACCGGGGAAGCTGAGCGCCGAACAGTTCGCCAAGGAGTTGCCAGATTGACTTCTTCAATCCGAGAGTGGCTTAACCTCGGCGTGCGGTGGTTCCACGTATTTGCCGCAATCATGTGGGTTGGCCAGACGTATTACTTTACGTGGCTGGATGGCCAATTTTCGCGGCTTGAAAAGAAAGCAGCGGGAGACGGAATCCCGCCGCAGCTCTGGATGGTGCACAGTGGGGGTTTTTACACGGTCGCGAAGCAGAAATCCCTTGGTGTTGCACGCGAGCAAGTCCGCTGGTTCCGTTGGGAAGCGTTGATGACCTGGGTGAGCGGAATGGTGCTGCTCGTTCTCGTCTATTACTCCAGCAGCGGACTCATTGACCCGGACGTGGCGAGCATTTCTCAAGCGGCAGGCATTGCCATCGGACTGGCCGTACTGGCCGGCGGCTGGATCATCTACGATCTGGCGGCGCGATCGCCTCTGGGCAGATCGGAAGCCATGTTTGCCGCATTCTCTCTGTCGGTGATTGCCGTGCTCGCCTGGGGATTGATGCATGTGTTCAGCGGACGCGCGGCCTACATCCACCTCGGAGCGGTCTTCGGAACCATCATGACCGCGAACGTGTGGTTCCGAATCCTTCCTTCCCAACGCAAGATGATCGCTGCGGCTGCGGCCGGCGCCCGATTCGATGCGTCTCTCAGCGCGCAAGCCAAACTGCGTTCCAAACACAATACTTTTCTGGCCGTTCCAGTTGTCTTTATCATGATCAGCAATCACTTTCCGGTGGCGACTTACGGGAACATGTATGCCTGGGAGATTCTGGTTGCCCTCGTTCTCATCGGGTGGGCAGCTGCGAAGGTGATCCGGGAGGCCTGAGCCGCAAACGATTCGCCTTCAGACTTGCACCCTAAGCCGATGAACCTCATGGCCACGACGAGCGAGATGCGGAAGCGCGCAGAAGAAGTCATGTCCCGGTGCCGGAAGCTGGCGTCTTTCTCGGAAGAACAGGACGGCACTCGGCGGACGTTCCTTTCTCCGCCAATGCGCGACTGCCACCTTGAAATCGCTCGCTGGATGGAGCCTCACAGCATCCCGGTTCGGGTGGACGCCGTCGGCAATTTGCGCGTGGTTTATCCAGCTTCGCAATCCGGCGCTCCCAGGCTGCTCGTAGGATCGCACCTCGATACCGTTCCGAACGCGGGCGCGTACGACGGCGTTCTCGGAGTGATCCTTGCGCTGAGCTTGTTGGAAGCTCTGGAGGGGAGGAGGCTTCCGTTCGCAATCGAGGTTCTCGGATTTTCCGAAGAGGAGGGAGTTCGCTTCGGCGTGCCGTTCATCGGCAGCCGCGCGCTTGTGGGACGGCTCGATGAAGGACTGTTGAAGGTTCAAGATGTCCGAGGAATTTCAGTGCGGAAAGCGATCGAGGATTTTGGCCTGAATCCGGCAGAAATTCCTCAAGCTTGTCTGGGCAATGACTCCCTGGGATACCTTGAGTTTCACATCGAGCAGGGACCGGTTCTGGAGAGACTGGGCCGGCCGTTGGCAGTGGTTGACTGCATAGCAGGGCAGACCCGGTTGGAGTTCACATTTCTTGGCCGCAGCAATCACGCTGGAACGACGCCGATGCATCTTCGATACGACGCTGTGGCAGCAGCAGCGGAGTGGATTACCAAAGTCGAATGCGGGGCCCGAAGCGCGTCAGGTTTGGTAGCGACAGTGGGAAAAATCGAGGCGAAGCCGGGAGCCGCCAACGTGATTGCCGGGGAGACGCGATTGACGCTCGACGTTCGCCACAGCTCGGACGCGATTCGAATCCAGGCGGTGAAAGACCTGGTCGAGCAGGCGCGGGAAATCGCCAAGAGCCGAGGATTAACAGTACGATGGATCGCAATGCTGGAACAGCGGGCTGTCCCCATGGACCCGTTTCTTGTGGCGGAAATCGAACGGGCGATTGGAAAGGCCGGATGTGCGGTCCACCGCATGGTGAGCGGCGCTGGTCACGACGCCATGATCCTGGCTGAGAAAGTGCCTGCGGCCCTGATTTTTCTGCGAACTCCCGGTGGCATCAGCCACGACCCCTCAGAATCGGTTGCGGTTGAGGATGTCGAGAAGGCAATCGAATGCGGACTACATTTGTTGAATCAGCTTGCTTCTTCGTCCGCACTTCAAGAAAGGGTCCGTCGTGCATAATCTTGGCCAGACACGCAGTTCTCACCAGAGCAATCATCTGCTGCTGACTCCGGACACTTTTGTGCGCACCAGCCTGCCCGGGATGAAGGCCTGCTCCGCCGTCGTACATATCGGCCCGGCATTGGGCGCAAGATTCACGGAATATACGGCGGAGTTTGAGGCGGGTGGGGAACTGGGCAGCACGGCCGTGCAGCGGTTTATTTTTGTAATCGAGGGTGGCGTGAAGGTGGAAGTCGGCGCCAAGTCGAGCGAACTCGGCGCGCGTGGCTACGCTTATCTGCCAGAGGGCGTGCCCCATCGAGTGGTGGGCGCTAAGATGAGCCGCGTCGCAGTGGTCGAGAGGCCCTACCAGGCCGTCGATTCGGTCGAGCCGCCACAGTTCATCGTGTCCAGCGAAGACGCGGTTGCCTCGCACCCGCTTGAAGATGACCCCAGCCTGCAGGTGAAACATTTGCTTCCCGAAGCGATGAACTTCGACTTCGCTGTGAACACCATGATTTACCAGCCGGGAGCAGCCCTGAGCATGGTCGAAATGCACGTGATGGAGCACGGGCTCATCATGCTCGAAGGTGGCGGAATCTACCGCCTCGGCGACTTCTGGTATCCGGTCACGGCGGGAGACTTCATCTGGATGGGGCCATGGTGTCCGCAGTGGTTTGGAGCGATCGGCAAGGTGCCCGCAAAATATCTCATCTACAAGGACTTCAATCGCCATCCCCTGGCAGGCACGCAACTATGAATCTTGAGATCGACCGGGATGGCCTGCTGTCGGAAATCGAGACACTCGCTGCTTTTTCTGACGCCGAAGCACCCGCGGTGACACGAATCGTTTTCACGGCGACCGATCTCAAAGCTCGCGCGTGGCTGAAAGGACGCTGTGAACAGTCTGGGCTCAAGGTGCGTTATGACGCGATCGGGAATGCTTTCGCCCGTTGGGATGGTTCCGACCGAGCAGCGCCAGTCGTCGGTACGGGTTCGCACATCGACGCCATCCCCAACGCCGGCAAATACGATGGCGTGGTTGGAGTGTTGGGAGGGCTGGAGGCGATCCGAGCGCTGCAGCGTTGCGGATTTCGTCCAAGAAACTCGATTGAGTTGCTCGTCTTCACTTCGGAAGAGCCAACGCGTTTTGGAATTGGGTGCCTGGGAAGCCGCTTGCTCTCTGGAGCTCTTTTGCCGGCGGCGGCCAGAAAGCTGACCGACAAAGATGGAGCCACGGTCGACGAGGTTCGCCGAGGAGCTGGTTTTGAAGGTGAACTCGAAGAAGTGAAGTTGCCAAGTGGCTACCACAAAGCGTTCGTGGAGTTGCACATCGAACAAGGTCCTCGGCTGGAACGGGAGCATCTCCCGCTGGGGGTCGTCACGAAAATCGCGGCTCCCGCCAGCCTCCGCGTTTCTATCGAAGGCGCAGGCGGACATGCCGGCGCAGTCCTGATGCCCGACCGCCGCGATGCGCTGTGTGCAGCGGCTGAGCTGATTCTCGCGATTGAAAACGCTGCGCGGTCCACCGGAGCGATCGACACAGTAGCCACCGTTGGCATCTGCGAAGTGTTTCCCGGTGCAGTCAACAGTATTCCCAGCCAGGTTCGTCTTAGCGTGGACATCCGAGATACCGATCTCAGGCGGCGGGATGATGTGATACAGGCGTTGGATACGGCTTGTCGCGCGATATCGGCAAAGCGGCAGGTTTCGGTCCGCTCCGAGTTACTGAACGCAGACGCTCCGGGGGACTGTGCGCCGATCGTAATTGAAGCGCTTTCGCAATCCTGCAGAAAGCACAGGCTGACCTTCCTCTCCATGGTTAGCCGTGCCTATCACGACTCCCTCTTCATCGGGCGCATCGCTCCCGTGGCGATGCTGTTTATTCCCTGCCGAGATGGATACAGTCACCGTCCCGATGAATATGCATCCCCTGACGATATCGTGCGAGGGACGCTGGTGCTGGCAGAAACATTGGCAATCTTATCGGCGTAGTCTCTTCCTGGAAGGGGCGCCGCAGGATGTCGAGAAAAATTCATTCGTGATTGCCAGTGAATTTCCGCGACGCGAAGTTCAATTAATGTTGGGAGTACGTGGGCTGGCTCGCGGACTTACGGACTTTGGCATAACCGGGCTTGATGATCGAATAGATGAAATCACAGCGCTGGTTGTAAGGCAAAAAAGCGCTCTTCATGGCGTTGATAGTGATTTTCTCGAAGTCATCCAAGGACAGACCAAACGTCTGCGCGGCGGCTTCGAATTCACGCGTCATGCTGGTGCTGCTCATCAACCGGTTATCCGTGTTCAGTGTGACGCGGAACTTTTCCTGATAAAGGATCTTGAACGGATGCTCGGCCAAGCTGGGCGTGGCGCCGGTATGGACGTTGCTGATGAGGCAGATTTCCAGCGGGATTCTCTTATCGAGCACGTACTGGGCGAGGCCGCCCAATTTCACCGCCGTGCCGTCCACGACGGCGATGTCGTCGATCAGCCGGGTTCCGTGCCCAATCCTGTGCGCCCCGCAATATTGAATCGCTTGCCAAATCGATTCCTTTCCGTAGCCTTCCCCGGCGTGAATCGTGATGTTGAAATTCTCCCGCTGAATGTAGTGGAAAGCCTCCATGTGTTTCTTGGGGGGATAACCGCCTTCTTCCCCGGCAAGATCGAAGCCGACAACTCCACGGGCGCGAAAGTCGACGGCAAGTTCCGCCATTTCCAGCGAAACATCCATATTGCGCATGGCGCAGATGATCAGGCCCGAGGAGATTCCAAAATCCTTGCGGCCTTGCTCCAGTCCCTTCAAGACGGCTGAGACTATCCGCTGGTGGGTTAATCCTCTCTGCGTGTGAAAAATCGGCGCAAATCGAGTTTCAAAGTAAACTACTCCATCTTTGCTGAGATCTTCGGTCTGTTCGTAGGCGATGCGCTCCAGAGCTTCTTCCGTTTGCATGACCGCGATGGTGTGTGCGAAACCCTCCAGGTATTTGGCGAGACTCCCCTGATTCGCGCCTCGATGAAACCATTGCGCTAATGCCTGGGGATCTTTTGTCGGAAGCGCCGCGTATCCCGCATCTCTTGCCAAATCAATAACAGTGTGCGGCCGCAGCCCGCCATCCAAGTGCTCGTGCAAGAGAACTTTGGGAAGGCTCTGCAATAACTCTTTTTCCAGTTTCATAGAAAGCTGTTCCTCCGCAGTATTCAAAGGAGCAGGGAAGCGTTGCACGATAATACACCGCCTCTCGAGTCGGATTCCCTCTGTCGCTTGTGCGCGGTGTTGTACAATCCCACCCCAATCCAACTTGAGGATCGGCACTGCAATGACGCAAACGGCCCCTGAATATTCCCAGACACAGGATTATGGTTTGCGTCGCGAGATTCTCTCTCCGATGGAGACGCTGGCACAGTCGGTGTCCACCATGGCTCCCACCACGACGCCCGCCGCGACTATCCCCCTGGTTTGCGCTCTCGCCGGCAATGGAACCTGGCTGGCGTATGTACTCGCAACGGCCGCTGTTCTGCTCGTCGCACTATGCATCGGCCGTTATGCTCGCCATTCAGCCTCGCCCGGTTCGTTGTACAACTATGCTTCGATGACCTTGCCTCCCTGGTTGGGCGCGACCGTAGCATGGAGTTTGTTGCTGGCCTACGTTGCTACGGGATCGAGCGTTATTGGCGGCTTCTACCATTACGCGAACCTGCTGCTGCACGATGCCACGGGCCATGTCTACTCGACTGTTGTGTTGGCCATGCTGGTCACGGGCATTTCTATATGGATTGCCTACCGCGACGTGAAGATTTCCGCGCGCCTTATGTTGTGGATCGAAGCCGCGTCAGTCACGGTGATCGTGATCGTGGTAATGCTGTTGCTAGTGCGCCACGGCTGGCATTGGGACTGGGATGAACTACATCTGCGCGGCATGACCGGCAGCGGACTGCGGCTGGGACTGGTGCTCGCTCTCTTCAGCTTTGTTGGTTTCGAAAGCGCGACCACTCTGGGATCTGAAGCGCGCAATCCGCTGAAGGCGATTCCGCGCGCCGTCATTCAAAGCGCTCTTCTCGCCGGAGTTTTCTTCACAGTCTGTGCTTACGCGGAAGTACTGGGTTTCCACACGGCTGGGCAAGACTTGGGTGCAAGCCAGGCTCCAATGTATGTGCTGGCCCGGGTAGGCGGCGTCCCGGTGCTGGGATTGTTGATTGATATTGGAGCGCTGGTGAGCTTATTCGCCGGAACTCTGGCATGCATCACGGCGGCGGCGCGTGTGCTGCTGCTGATGGCTCACAACGGTCTTGCCCACGGCTCTCTACGCAATACACATGCCCGGAATCAGACACCGAGCCGCGCCGTTGTGATCACAGGGATTGCTGCGCTGCTCCCCGTGGCCGTGCTGGCGGCGCGCGGCGCCAGTGGGTTAGACGTGTATGGCTGGCTGGGATCGCTTGCGACCTACGGCTTTATCGTCGCGTATGCGCTGGTTTGCATTGCCCTGCCAAGGTACTTGCGCGATCATGGCACGTACCGGCCGGGAGCACAGATCATTCCCTGGTTGGCGGGCATCGCCATGTTGCTGGCGCTTGCCGGCAATCTCTATCCCGTGCCGGAAGGCCCTTACGGGAAGCTGCCTTTCATCTATCTCGCGTATCTGGCGGCAGGACTGCTGTGGTTCGTAGTGCGAGGCCGCGGCAAAGACCCGGCGCTGGCCGGAAGATAAGACAGCCGGGCACGAGTCTACCCAACGCGATAAAAATATCTAATCCGTTCCAAAGAAATTTTCACTGAGCATAACGCTTTCGTTCCTTACCCAACTCGCGTAAATTCGGTCAGTCATCTTGGGTGCGGGCGTGCAGGGCAAACCATCTCTGCCGCGAACATCGTTCCAAAAAAACAAGTAGCGTTTCGACCGCTGCGGGTGGTCCCGCACGAGTGTCTTTCAGAATCGCGCGAGGTTGCTGATGCTCAGGAAAGCCAGGGTTTTCGTTCTTTTTGTCGTGTCATGTCTGTCGATGCCGTGTACCTTTACACGGTACGCCCAGGCTCAGCAGACGCTCGGTGGCATCACCGGCACGGTTACGGATAAGACCGGCAGCGTTCTGCCGGAAACCGTTGTCACGATCGTAGGCGACCAGACAAAACTCACTCGCACGCAGAAGACCAGCACGAATGGCAGCTACGACTTCGTGAACCTGCCCATCGGTACGTACACGCTGACTTTCACTCACGACGGCTTCCAGACGCAGAAGGTGCCCTCGATCACGGTGCAGGCGGATCGCACCGCCACCGTCAATGCGGTACTGCCTATCGGCCAGGTGAGCTCGGTGGTTGAGGTCCAGGCTGACCCCTTGATGAACTCGGTAGACACGACGAACGGTTACATCCTGGAAAAGGATCAGATCGACGCCGTCCCGCTGCCCACGGGCAGCTTTACGGGGCTTGCCATTCTCTCTCCCGGAGTGAATGCCGAACTGCCCGGCGGCACGGGCGCCAACAGCGGCCTGGGTAATCAGCCGATCTGGGCCAATGGCCAGCGCGACACTAGCAACAGCTTCCTGCTCAATGGCGTCGACGCCAGCAACCTGTTCAACGGCAAGAGCACCAGCCAGGTAGCCTCGGCCCGCATTGTGAACAATACCGGCGTGGCCAACGCTGCCAGCACCAGCGCAGCTCCTATCCAGAGTACGGCGTCCGTTTATCTGGCAATCGGCCAGGCATTGCCTACGCCTGCGCCGGAAACGGTCCAGGAGCTTCGCGTAAATACTTCGATGTACGATGCCCAACAAGGCTCCACGAGCGGAGCTCACATCGACATGAGCACGGCCTCCGGTACCAATGCGATTCATGGCGTCGGTTACGTTCATCGCGGTACGGATTGGCTGAATGCCGCGCCCTTTTTCTACAAGCAGGATCCCAACATTCCCGCCAACGAGAAGGTTCCGCAGTTGCATCGCTATACGGCAGGAGGGACGTTGGGCGGCGCACTCATCAAAGACAAACTATTTGGGTTTGTCAGCTATCAGCACCTTCACGACTCCGACCAGGAGATTGGTCTTTCACGCATGCTGGTTCCGCAGGGACTCACCGACTCGAACCGCACGCCTCAGGGACTCGCCCAGCTTTCAAATACTTATTGGGGTACGAGCCTTACAGGGAACGGCGACGTCAATCCCATAGCAGTTGCACTGTTCCAATACAAATTGCCCAACGGCCAGTATTTGATCCCGTCGTGGGACGGCCAGACTCCTACGGCAACTTTCCCGGAGAACGCGACCACCCCGGGCACGGCTTACTTCACGTCCGATCAGGGAGTCGTGGATCTTGATTGGAACAAGAGCATCAAGGACACTGTGTCGGCGAAATATTACTACCAGCATGATCCGACCGTTGCGCCCTATGCTTACTCCAACGTCGCGGGATTCTCCCAATTCCTGGACGCGGGCAGCCACGTCGCGTCGCTCACCAATACCCAGACGCTCAGGCCAAACTTAAGCCTTACGGAAGTTCTCGGCATTCTTCGAGAGAAGGTCTACAGCACCATCGGGCAGCCCTTTTCGCCGCAGTCGTTCGCCGCGCAAACCGGGACGCCGCCGATCAACACGTTCGGATCCTCATTCTTTCCAGGCATTACTATCGCGGACCCGTTGGGCCTGGCCGGGGCAGCCAACACAGGCATCGGTCCCACATGCCCGCCAAGCAATCCGTGTCCCATCACCAACCTTCAGTTTTTGACCATCGGCCAAGGAGCGGCATCCCAGGGTGCCTTCACCGGAGTTTTTCAGAACCGTATCATGCCGTCGGCGAACGCCATCTGGACTCGCGGCAGGCACACTCTCACTTTCGGCGGCAGTTACTCCTATACCCAACTCAACACGCGCGACGAAAGAACAAACCAGGGCATCATTTCCACGGCCGACTTCTCCCAGTTTTTGCAGGGATTCGTTACCACCAACGACGATTTCACCACCACCAAGTTTCTGCAAGGCAATGCCAACCGCTATTACCGCGCTGGCCAGGCCGGGGCCTATGTCCAGGACAAATTTCAGCTCCGATCCAATCTCAGCCTCACCGCCGGCTTGCGCTTCGACTGGGATGGAGGCCTCACTGAAAAGTACGGTCGCATCTTCAATTTCGATCCTTCGCGGTACTCCTATGACCCGAGCGCTGACAAAATTAGTTCGAACGGCTTCATCATCGCGGGCAACAACAAGCTTTTTCCAACCAAAGGCGTCAGCAATACGACGCTCACTGGACGGCAGTGGGGATTGGCACCGCGCTTTGGTGTTGCGTGGAGTCCGAGAAAATTCAACGACAAGGTGGTTGTCCGTGCCGGCGCCGGGCTCTATTATGACCGCGGCGAACTGTATTCCTATCTTTCGCCGGGCTTTGCTGAAGGCGTGATCAACGGGGGACCATTCGGCGTCAACCAGACTCCACCCTATGTGAATGCCCAGGCTTGCAATTCCAGCACCGAGAGCTTCTATCTGGGCTACATTCCCACCTGCAATTCGGATCCCGGCCTTGGACAGGTGTATTCGTTGGGGAATCCCTGGGGCAACACGCTGGGGCCGCCTCCCAGTGGCAATCCCGCCGATATCACTCGGTATCTGCCGAACGCCGCAGCGATCGCCAGCGGCCAGCAACTCTTCTCGTTCGCCACCTATAATCGCGCCAACAAACTTCCCTATACCATCAACGACACGCTCGACATTCAATGGCAGCCACGGAACGATCTGGCCATCGAGATCGGTTACGTGGGCAACCTCGGCCGCCACGAAGTGATTCCCATCCCGTTTAACCAGGCGTTTATCGCCACTCCCAGTCACCCCGTTCGCCCCGGTACTCCTTACGAGCAGGATTATACGTACGGCTACACGGTGCAGACGTCTTCGGGGTGCTCTCCGTTTTGTCCAATCAATCTGCCCAACGGTCAGCCCATGCAGGTCACCTACGAAGGCGGCAACGTTGACCTGCGCGTACCCTATCTTGGGTATTCGTCAGAGTCAGAAACGTATAAAGCCGCCGGCGTCTCGGCCTACAACGCTCTACAGACGCACGTCGAAAAACGGATGAGCCACGGAGTGCAGGTGGGATTCTCTTACACCTATTCCCACGCGCTAGACGAACAAAGCGGCATGGGCCTCTTCTTCAACGGCAACAATCCACTGAACCTGCGTTCGGCCTACGGATCGTCTGATTTTGACCGCACGCATGTCTTCAACTTCAGCTACATGTATCAAGTGCCAAAATTCTTTTCGGCGTCCACCCTCAAAGGCAAGCTGGTGGATGGCTGGTCCATTCATGGGAGCACCGTGCTGCAAAGTGGTCAACCGTACAGCATTATCGACTACACGGGCTCGGTGGGCAGCATCTTTTACAGCGTTTACGACGGCATCACCAATCCAATTGTCCCGCTGGCTCCGGGCTGCACCGCCAAGAATGCTCTAACCGGCGCTTCAGGTGCTTTTGGCACCCCAGTGCTCAAGTCTTCCTGCTTCACCCTGCCTCTGCTGAACCCCGGAGATCTCGGTGGTGCTATTCCGGCGGGCGATGCCTTCGAAACTAACTTCACCACGGGCCAGCGCAATATCTTCCGCCAAGCTTGGCAGAAACGCGCAGACATTTCGTTCGTAAAGGTGACTTCCATCACGGAACGCGTCTCACTGAAATACAGCCTCGACATCTTCAATCTTACGAACACGAGTAGCTTCGACATCCCCATCGACGACGTTTCGCAAAATCAGTTCTACAATCAATTTCCGGTGTCAGGCACCACGCCACGGCCCACGGCTTGCGACAATACAAATACTGGTTTTTATAATTGTCCTTCAGGTCTGGGCGCCGTAAACAAAACCATCGGCAACCCGCGCCAGATCCAGATGACGTTGCGATTCGAGTTCTAGTTCCCCCTGAACCATCAAGTGGCGCCGCCGGACTGTTGCCATGAGGCTCTCACCATTGCATGTCGGCGTTCTATTTTGCAACAGCAGTGGGTGAGGGAAGAACGTCATACAGCGGCTGCGCTGGCCTCACCTCCGGATTCTCCTCCGCCACGGAGATGGCGAGAATGCGAATCTTGTCGTTGTCCGGCAGCTTGATGGTTCTTGCGCCGTCGGGCAGCTCGACGGGATACGCGAACAGATAAGAATAGCGGTAGGACACGTTCTCGCCCGCAGAGTTGTGGTGGTGCGAGCAGTACCATGCCAAGTCCGCGCGCTTGATGTAGCCGGGCTTGATGCCGGTCATCTCCCCGTAGTCGTCTTTTGAAGTGTCCGACGAACTCCATTGCCGGTCGTCCCACTGTCCGATGAACCCACCCCAATCCTGAATGTTCAGCGAGACGTTGGCTTTGCCCACTTGGAAGATCGCGTTCTGGTCGCCGTCAGCGGCCGCCAGAATGTATGCGCGGTTGTAGTGCCCGGCCGGCAGTTCGATCGTTTGTCCCCTGGTAACGATTGCATTGGGAGAGGCGGTCTTCGCGACGGCGAGGCGAAACTGCACATCGTTGAAGGTGATTTGTTCGGGCAGCATCTCCGCCGGCAAAGCATTCCCATTGCCATCGAATCCGCCGGTCGACCGAGTCCCGTCGTTGGTTGCGGTTGCGAGGTTATAATGCAGGGCCACCGGCGCAGAACGAACGCCTGCAACCTTCGTCGTCGATGCGGCCAGCTTCACCGCGAACGTGCGCGGCTGGTACGCGCTGAATGACGTGACCAGCGCGCCACTTGTCACCGTCGCCGGCCCAACTGGTTGCTCCTGTCCGTTCACTTCGCGCGCGGACGTAATCGGAGCCGCGAAAGAAATCCGCACGTCGGGCTGCGGCTTGCCATCAAGCTCAACCAATCGCACGATTACTTCATCACTCTGCTCAGCTTTCTTCAAAGCCAGAACCCGAATCCGCGAATTGCTGACTTGCAGCAAGGAAAACTCGCGGCCCAACCCTCCGGCATGTTTTGAAGTTTCGAAGGCGATGAGCGGATCGTTCAAACGTTCGCCCTGCCAGTCGGTCTCGGCCCGGCGCCAGTCGCCGGAGTGCCCGGCAAAGCCATAAACAAATTCGTGGTGTCCGATGTCCTGCGTGCCCTGGTCGGCGTAACCGCCCGCCGTGCCGGGAGTGCGGATCAAGGTAAGCCGAATGGCGTTGTCATTCGGCTTGTCGGATCCGTTCTTGCAGTCGGTGAGGATGGTTGCGCCAAACTCGCCGCTGATGTCGGTCAAGTCGATCCACTGATGCGAGGGGACCTCGAATTTCTTGGGTTCTGCGGTGGGACGCTCGATCGTGCCGATGTCCCAGTTATAAGTCGCCAAGCGATTCGAGGCGGCGAGCGGGAAAGTCGCTTTCAGATTCGACTCTCGCGTAGTCCAATCGATCACGTTTGCGAACTCGACCCGCTTGCCCGCGTCACCCGCGGAGAGGCTGATCGTCTGGACAAACCGGGATCCCGCGGTTTGGCGCGACACTTCCAGGGCCACGCGTACCGGGCCATTTTCGACAATTCGAATGTGCGGCGGACCGCTGACGAATGTCTTGGGCGCTGCCTGTTCCTGATCCCAGTCCATATTCCAGGCCGGCCACTGCTCGGGGTTGTCATAGGAAATCGCCAGGCGCGCTGGAGCCGACAAAAGTTCCTTGTCTCGGGACCAATCGAAGATGCTGGCGACGTCGCCTTCCGCGTTCACCTGCACGCGGTAATACTGATTCTCAAGCGAATTATCCGATACTCGCAGCCTAGAAGCGCCAGCCGTACTCGCACCGGGCTGCACATCGTAAACTGCATAACCCACGGATGGGACACGTGCCACAAACAGCACCTTGCGACCAGAAATCTGCGCCGGGACTTCTTTGCCGTCCGGACCCGTGACGTGGACTGCGCTCGGGATGCCGCCCGGGAAGTTGAGGCTAGCTTCCACCACGTCTTCACGTGCGATGTTCAGCGGATTAAAGACCACAACCGGCACGCCCTTGGCCTCTGTGTTCAGAGCTGCCGCGACGGCTTCGGTGGCGTTATTGAGCACGCCGGCAAACTGGTTCATCGCGATCACGTCGTCGTTCCAGGCGAACTCGTAGGATTTCGGAGTCGCCGTTCCGGCTGCGATGTCGTGGAAGTGGCCGCCCATCACCAGTGTCCAGGCATCGTTCAGTCGCTGCATCGGATACGGCCGCGCATCAAGCCATTCCGCGGCAATCGAAGTCTTCTCCGCCGCGTCGGCCAGCAACTCTTCTTTCCGCAGCCAGCGCTTCTGGTACGCCTGCGACGTCAGCGATCCGGCCGAATGATTCGTGAGTTCCATTTCGCCGGTGTAGCGGGGAAGTTCCGCAGCTTCGGCGGCCGTGATGTCGAGAAACATCTGGTCCGCAGCGGCCGAGATCACGTGCACGGGACCGCCCCCAACCTTCACGGGTGGCCACTCCGGATGCGGCTGCCCCTCGCGGAAGGCTTGACCCTGCGGCGGCAGGCTTGCCATTCCTTTGGTGACGATGGCTTCCAAGCGCTTCACAGAATCTTCGTCTGGCGCCCCGCCGATGTCTCCCGTGCCGTAGTAATGGTAGTCGGTGTACACGCCGCTGACCTTGCCATTCTGCTCGACACGCGCGGCCCAATCGTGCTGATAGCGGTCATGCGCCTGATCCTGCTGAAATCTGGCGAATGCCCGCTGCTGGCTGCGCAAATTGGTGAACTCCTGGACATCCCTCTGATCGGGCGGCTGTTCGCTTTGCGCAGCCTTCTCCAATTTCAGTTGCAACTCGACGACCTTCTTCTGAAGATCTTCGAAGGCTGGGTTCGGCGGTAAGGGAGGCAGGGGCTGGCTGAGATCGGTGTCGATGCCACCGCTGTAGTCGCCTGGGTTGAGCCCTGCGAGCACACTCTCGCCATCCGGCCCCACCCACACGCCCACGTTGAAAGGGGTGCCCTGCGGCGTTTTCTCACGAGATTCCGGACCTCCGCCGGGAGCGGACGATCCCCAGACCAATTTTTGTGTCGAGAAACCCTTTACCCCGGAGTGGGCCAGAATCGTGGGCAGCGATGCGGGAAATCCGAAGCAGTCGGGAAGCATGTATTCCGCGCTGGCCTTGCCGAACTCCTTCCGAAACCAATTATTTCCGTAAAGAATTTGCCGGATGATGGCCTCGGCGCTGGGCGCGTTGACATCGCCCTCTTCCATAGACGATCCCGCAGGGAACCACCTGCCCTCGGCCACGTACTTCTTCAGCCTGGCATAATCGGCGGGGAAATATTCCCTCATAAAGCGGTAGCGGTTGGCCCCACTGAAATTGAAAATGTAATGAGGATATTTGTCGAACAGCTTGAAGTTGTCCTCCATGGTTTTAAGAATGTATTCGTCGATGACCTGCGGATACTCCCATCGCCATTCGGTGTCTAGGTGCGCATACCCAACCACGTAGAGGGTTGACTGCTTGGTCAGGTCGGGCTTGTCGGCAGTTTGCGCGCGAGCCGAGCTGAGCGAGAGCACACAGGCGACTAGAAACGGAACCAAAGCTGTGCGAAACCGTAGCATGGCAATTCTCCGAGCGCGTCTAAAGATTTGGTCAGGTCTGAACAGGAAATGTTTGCGTTAAATGCAGTGCGTCACAAGCTGCGCTGACGCTACGGCTTCCAGACCATGATACGCAAACGCTGGAATGGGTTGCGAAGTCTCATTCCACGTTGTACTGGATGTGGATTCCACGTTTGGACATTTCGTCCAGAAACAGGTCGGCGGGGACATCTCGTTCCTGCAGCACGCCACCGCGTTTGGTGATGGCGCCGGAAGCGAGCATTTGTACGACGATCGAGGCAGGGAATGCGGTGGTGCGCATCATGGCGCTCATGTCGGTCTTAGGATCGTAGTGATCGACCAGGGTGAAGGTGGCGACGCGCCCTTTAAGGCGTCCGCCCAGCAAGCCGCGCACGCCCGGCGAACGCACGGATTCGTGCGCTTCCAGGCGCATGATGCAAACGTCCGGCCCCTTTCCTGCGAATTTGCCTTCAAAGACTTTCGACATCACGGCGCGAGGCGTGACCTCAGTCCCGTTGACGCGCATCTTGTCGCTGGAGAAAAGGCCCAGCGCCTTCAATTCGCAGAGCAGATCATAATGCCCCGGGTAACGGAGCGTCTTCTCGAAACACTCGCCTACCCTTCCTTCGAAAGTCTCGGGCAAAGTGGACGTTCCGCCGGAAGTTTGAAAGGCAATGAGGGGCGCGAAGCCGGGCATATGAAATTCCTCCGGCTCGGTGAGCGGTTCGACTGTGACCAGCTTACCTTTGCGGAGAATACGAGCTGGTTCCACGTACTCGTTAATCAAGCCTTCCACCGAGAACACCAGCTGGTAATGAAATGGTGGCATGGGTTTTTCGGGAAGGCCGCCGACGTAAAGTTTGAGGGCATCGGCGCGGCCGCCGAGGCGGCGCACGAGCTCTCCGCCCAGAATAGACGCCATGCCCGGAGAAAGGCCACAGTCGGGAGCGAGAGCGACATCATGCTTCTCAGCCTTGCTGGCGAGCGCGAGTTCCTGGCGAACGACGGTGTTGTTTCCGCCGAGGTCGGCAAAATGACAGCGCGCTTCCATGGCAGCCTTTGCCAGGCCCAGGTTCAGAAAATATGGGACGGCGGAGAGTGCAGCATCATGGCCGCGCATAATCTTCGCAGCATCTTTCTGACTGCGGGCATCGAGCGCCACAGCGCGGATTTTCTTCTCGCCCGTGATCCGGTTGACGCGGGCGGCCACTTCGCGAGCGCGTTTGAGGTCGTTATCGGCGAGCGATACCGACTCAACCTGCCCCTGGCACGCCATATCGAACGCGGCGGCTGAACCCATCATGCCGGAACCGATGACCAGTAGTTTCAAGCCAGCACCTCCCACAAAAGTCTTATGTTCTCAATCTACACCGGCTTCGAGGACGCAGTAGGATCGATCCTCTGGGATCTGAAGCCCAGAATCAACAGCTTTCCAGAACCTTCCGAATTCGTTCGAAGGCCCAGTCAATTTCTTCCCGTGAAATCGTAAGCGGCGGCGCGATGCGCAGCACCCGGTCGTGGGTTTCCTTGCACAGCAGCCCTACTGCTTTCAGGGCCTCGCAGTAGGGGCGTGCAGCGCTGTGCAGTTCGATGCCGATCCACAGACCACGCCCGCGGACTTCCTTGATCGCTGGGCTGCGCAGGTTCTGCAGCCGCTCCAGGAAGTAGGCACCCATGAGCGCGGAATTCTCTACCATCTTTTCTTCGACCAGAACGTGCAGCGCGGTGCGTGCGACAGCACAAGCCAGCGGATTGCCGCCGAATGTGCTGCCGTGATCTCCGGGATGGAAAACTTCGAGCACTTCCTTTGACGCCAGGACTGCCGATACCGGATAAAAGCCCCCAGAGAGGGCCTTGCCGACGATCAGCACGTCTGGCTTGACCCCATCGTGCTGGCAAGCGAAGAGTTTGCCGGTGCGGCCCAGGCCGGACTGAATCTCGTCGCACATCAGCAATACACGGTTTTCGCGGCAAAGTTCGGCCGCTTCCCGGAGATATCCCGCCGGGGGGATAATGATGCCCGCTTCCCCCTGGATGGGCTCGACCAGGAATGCACAGGTGTTCGGAGTGATCGCCTCCCGCAGAGCCTGCGCATCTCCGTAAGGAATGATCTTGAATCCCGGAGTGAACGGTCCGAACCCGTCGCGGTATTGCGCGTCACTCGAAAAGCTGACAATGGTAACGGTACGTCCGTGGAAGTTATTGGCGCAGACGATGATTTCGGCTTTGCCTTCCGGAATCCCCTCTACTTTGTGTCCCCACTTGCGTGCGGCCTTGACCGCCGTCTCCACCGCTTCCGCGCCGGAGTTCATGGGCAAAACCATATCGAAGCCCGTCAACTCATGTAATTCCTTGCAGAGCAGCGGCAACTGGTCGTTGCGGAAGGCCCGCGAAGTGAGCGTGACCTTGTGGGCCTGCTCTACAAGAGTCTGAAGAATGGCGGGATGACAGTGTCCCTGGTTTACGGCGGAGTATGCCGCCAGGCAGTCAAGATAGCGCTTGCCTTCCACGTCGTACACCCAAACGCCTTCCGCTCGTTCAATCACTACATCGAGCGGGTGATAGTTGTGGGCTCCGAACGCGGTCTCCAAGTCAATGAATTCCTGGGTATGTGTCATTTCCGCGACTGGCATGGGTTCTCCTTGGTTTCCATCCTATCGAGCTAATCCTTGTCCAAAAGCATGGTGAGCAGCGCCATCCGAACATAAAGGCCGTTGGCTGCCTGCCGGAAGTAGAGCGCTCTCGGGTCGTCGTCCACCGTCTTGTCCAACTCGACGGTTCGGGGCAGAGGATGAAGAATCAGAGCATCCCGCTTCATCCTCGCCAGCACCGAGGAATTGATCGCAAACCGATTCCGACCGTTGCCGTCCGGCAGGCGCTCGGGACGGATCCTGGTCTGATAGATCACGTCCACTTCGCCAACTACACGATCCAGGTCGGAGGCCAGTTCGTAGCGCACGCCGTGCTCATCGAGATAGCCGAGAATGTCGGGCTTCATCTGCAGTTCCAGGGGGCTGACAAAGAAGATCTTGACGCGCTCAAACTTCGCCAGCAGATAAGCCAGCGAGCGCGCAGTGCGCCCCCGGTCCAACTCCCCAATGATGGCGACACTGAGGCCCACCAGCGGCCGTTCCCGGTAGATGGTGTACAGGTCGAGCAAGGCCTGCGTCGGATGCTGTCCGCCTTCGCCGTCGCCCGCGTTGATGATCGGAACCGGTGAGACTTGCGCGGCCCTCTGTGCGCCTCCTGCCTCCGAATGTCGGACGACGACCACGTCGGCGTAGCTTCCAATAATCCGAATGGAGTCTTCTATCTGCTCGCCGCTAACTTCGGAAGAGAAAGAACCGGCGTGCTCAGTGGAAAGCACTTTTCCGCCCAGCCGGTACATCGCCGCTTCAAAGCAAAAGCGAGTGCGGGTCGAGGGACGATAGAACAGTGTGGCCAGCACCTTGTTCTGGTATTCCAGGGTGCCACCGCGGGCGACGATTCGTTCCATGCCGCGGGAGCGGCGGAACAATTCCATCAGCAGCGGCAGCGTGAATTGCTGCGATTCCACGACATGGCGCAGCCTGGCATCGGCCGGGACTACCAATTCCGCATGTTCCATCGTGCCCTGACCGGGCCCCGCGAGCGTGGTCTCCGCCATGGATCTCATCCTCCTATTGGTACTTCCCAGCGCAGTGGAAGTTCGGTTGCGACACTTTCCAGGTCGGCAACGATGTGGGTGCCGGCTCTTCCCGCCATCGCCTCCCTCAGCCATTCGAGCGAGGTGATGACGACTTCCTTTCCTCCGGACTTCAGAAAACGCAACGCCGACTCGACCTTGGGCCCCATGTTTCCCGGGGGAAACTGACCCTGACGGTAATATCCCTCCAGTTCCAACGCGGTGGCGTGTCGCAGGGGCCGCTGGGTGGGCTGCTTGTAGTCGAGATAAACGTAGTCAATGTCGGTGGAGATGGCGAAGGTGTCCACTCCCAGTTCGGAAGCGAGCAAGGCCGAGGCGCGATCCTTATCGATCACGGCTTCTACACCCTGAAGTCTCCCGTTTGAACGCAGGACCGGAATTCCGCCTCCGCCGCAGGCAATCACCAGCACGCCCTCCTTCATCAAGGAGCGGATCACGCCCAATTCAACGATCTCCACGGGTTCGGGGGAGGGAACCACGCGGCGATATCCGCGGGCTGCATCTTCGACGATTTCCCACCCCAACTGGCGTTGTCGTTCTTCCGCGCGAGCGCGGGAATAGAACGGGCCGATCGGTTTGGTGGGATGCCGCATCGCAGGATCGTCCGAACGAACGACCGTCTGCGTGATCAGACTCGCCACCGGCACTTTCAGACCTGCAGCAGCCAGTTCCGCATCCAAAGCCTGGGCCAGCAAGTAGCCAATCTCGCCCTGGCTGCTGGCGCCACAGACGTCCAGAGTCTGGCCGGGTACTTGATCGGAAGCCTGCTCCGATCGCAGCAATTGCGCTCCCACCTGTGGACCATTCCCATGTGTGACGACGACGTGATATCCATCGCGGAGAAACTCCACGATGGCTGCCGCCGTGCGGCGCGCATTGGCTGCCTGCTCGACCACCGTCCCTTTTTCTCCCGCGCGGATCAGGGAGTTGCCGCCAACGGCGATGAGCATGGACTTCAAGAGTCAATCCTTCCTTCTCAGGCACGCACCAGCCGGTCGTAGTGGGCGGGCGCAGGCTCGAGCACTTCGCGCGACTGCATCAGTTCAAGCAGGATGGCTTTCTGCGCGTGCAGCCGATTCTCTGCTTGCTGGTAGACAACCGAGTGCGGGGAATCCATCACTTCATCCGTGACTTCTTCTCCGCGGTGTGCCGGCAGGCAGTGCATGAACAGAGCGTCGAACTTGGCATGACGCAATAACCCGCCATTAACCTGGTAGGGAGCAAACACGCGCCGCCTCAAGTCCGCCTCCGACTCCTGGCCCATACTGGTCCACGTGTCGGTGTAGATCACATCAGCCTCGCTGGCCGCTTCGATCGGATCGCCCGTCAGGTGGACGACGCCGCCGGTGCGCTTTCCACAATCGCGCGCCCAGGCGACCGCTTCGGCCGTGGGCTCATACCCGGCAGGTGTCGCCGCCCAGAAATTAACGCCCAACTCGGCCCCGGCAAACATCAGCGAGTGGCACACATTGTTGCCATCGCCGATATAGGCGACCTTCAGCCCGGCTAGATCTCCCTTGAGTTCGAGCATGGTGAGGTAGTCCGCCATGGCCTGGCAGGGATGGCTGAAGTCGGTGAGGCCGTTGATGATCGGAATGCTGGCGTACTCCGCCATGCGCTCCACGATGTTGTGGGCAAAGGTCCGGACCATGATGCCTTGCACCATGCGTTCCAGATTCTTGGCTACGTCGTACAGAGACTCGCGTTTGCCGAGCTGAATTTCGGCATTGGAGAGATACAGGGAGAACCCTCCCAGCTGGTGAATGCCTACATCGAAGGAGACGCGGGTGCGCAGCGAGGGCTTTTCAAAGATCAAGGCCAGAGTCTTGCCTCGCAGGGCTCCCGTATGAGCCGACGGATGAGATTTCATTTCGCCGGCCAGGTCGAGCAGGTAGCGAATCTCCTCCGGCGCAAAATCTCGGATGGAAAGAAAATTATGAAGGCCCATGTGGTACTCCGTTTCTTCTGGTGCGGCAACCGAATCCCGCCCGGTTAGAGATTTCCCCGGAATTGAGTTGTGGGGAAAGATGGGACGAATGATTCGTAGGATTCTCCTGAGGCACCGCGCGCTGCGGTCCGCTGTGGTGCGAGGAGAACATAGCCAATACGCTGTCTCTATGCTCCGCTGCCAAGGCCGAAACTGACAGTGAAGAGCGTCACGAGCAGGAGTGACTGTGGTCACGCAGGCGGGTGGTGGGGTTGTTGGAGTTACTTAAGATGAAGAGGATCAAGCAGATTGCCACTGACCGGCCCGGTGAGGGTGGTACTGCCTATCGCCAGAATACAGTCCGCGAGATGAGAAAGCGCATTCTCATGATTCCCCGGCCACCGCGATTAAAGTCGGCAGGATGTCTCCCAGCCCGTCGCTCCCCTGTTGGCCCAAAGTGAAATACAGCTTGCTATACAAGGTGTACAGACGGTCGTAAGTATGTTGGGCCGTGGGATTCGGCGTAAATGTCTTGTTGGGAGGGCAAATTCTATCTTGCGCTTCCTCGATGGTTTTGAAGGTGCCGGCAGCCAGAAAGGCAAAGATTGCCGATCCAAGACTGACCACGCTCTTGCTCGGAACCAGCACAGGGCGTCCGAGCACGTTGGCGTAGACTTGGTTCAGAACATCATTTTTCTGGGGAATGCCTCCCGCGTTGATCACGCGTTTGACCTGCACCCCATGCAGCGCCATACGGTCAAAGATGACGCGAGTATGGAAGGCCGTGCCTTCGATCGCGGCGAACAACTCGTCCTGCGCGGTGCTCTGCAGGTTCCAGCCCAGGGTGATGCCGCGCAGGTTGGGATTGACCAACACCGTTCTGTCCCCGTTGTCCCAGGTCATGCGAAGAAGTCCGGTCTGGCCAGCGCGGTAGTTCTCCAAGCCGGCGCTCAACGTCTTGACACCGGTTCCGGCACGAGAAGCAATCGCGCTGAATATATCTCCCACGGCAGAGAGTCCGGCTTCGATTCCCGTGCGCAGAGGATGCACACTGCCTTGCACCACGCCGCAGACTCCGGGCACCAGATTCACCGAAGGAGTGATTCCAATGATGCAAGTCGACGTGCCAATGACATTCACCATGTCATCGGTGCGGCACCCGGCGCCGATGGCGTCCCAATGCGCGTCGAAAGCTCCTACCGGAATTGGAATGCCTGCCTTGAGTCCCAGCTTTTCGGCCCAGAACGGGGAGAGCCGGCCTGCGATCTGGTCGGACGTAGCGTATTCGCCATCCAGTTGGTCGCGGACTCCCCTCAACAGAGGGTCCACCGTTACCAGGAAGCTCTCCGGAGGTAGGCCGCCCAGCTGCCGGTTCCACAGCCACTTGTGTCCCATCGCGCAGATGCTCCGCTTCACTTTCTTCGGATCGGTAATGCCGCACAATGTCGCCGCCACCATGTCGCAATGCTCGAAGGCGGAGACAAACTCGGATCGCTTGTCGGGGTTATGCCGAAGCCAGTGCAGGAGCTTGGAAAAGCCCCACTCCGACGAATAGACTCCGCCGCACCACTGGATGGCTTCCAGGCCTTCCCGGTGAGCCGCTGCTGTGATCTCCGCCGCCTCGCCTTTTGCGCGGTGGTCGCACCACAAGTAGTACTCGCCGAGTGGCTGAAGGTTTTTGCCGATCGGAATTACCGATGAGCCGGTAGTATCGAGCGCGATGGCCAGCACTTGATCCGCCGGGACGCCAGCCTTCTTCAGGGCTTCGCGCGTCGCTGCCGCAAGCGCCCGCATGTGGGTGTCATGGGATTGGGTGGCGTATTCCGGATCTTCGCGCTTGCGGTGCAGCGGGTACTCGGCGACGGCGGAGTCCAGCAGTCCGCGATCGCTGTCGACCAGAGAAACACGAACGCTCAGGGTCCCGAAGTCGACCCCCGCCACGATGGCCATCAGCAGGCTCCGTTGGGAGATTCGTGCCAGTGCATGTCCCAACTCAGATATCGAGTGGTGGCTTCGTGCACGGCGGACGCCACCGTCGACAGATTCGCCGCCACGTGATGCTCGAATCCGTTTTCGCAAATAAAGTGCAGGAGCTTCTGCAGATTCGGAATCTCAACCACGCCCGCGCCGCCAAAAGTGTTCAGGGGATCATCGGTGAATCGTCCTTCACCCACATATCCGCGCATCTTGCCGGAGGTATCGTCGGTCGAGAAACGGGCAAAACTCATTTTCTCCGGCTTGATGAGTCCGACACAGGTGCCGAAAGTGTTCTCCTTGCCCACGGTGCCGGCAATGATCTCCTGAAAATCCATCTTCACCGAGCGGAAAAAATGCTTGGGCAGGTTCGAGCAATGGAAGCAGACGGCCTTGTTCGGGTCCGATCCATAGTTATTGTTCCAATCGAGAAGGGCTGACGGAGTGCCCGACGCGAGTTGCAGAGCATGCATGCCCAGTACGCCGCAAATATCTACTTCGCAAGCGCTGGACAGAAGTTCGTTGCTCATCATGCTCATGACGGTGCAGGGAACTACGCCCAGATTTTCTTCAATCGACGTCCAGCACTGGACGGCGCTTACGGTGACCTCGGTTGCCGCCATCCACTGGTCGACCACCGCTCCCAACTTCGCCATCTTCAATAAGGCGGGAGCGGGCACGCTGCTGGCATCCACGTATTTCTTGATGGCGGCCAACTTGGCCTGAGCGTGGTCGTCATTGTCTTTCATGCGCTCGATGCGACCCAGCACCTCGGAAAGATCAAGCGTCTCAATCGAGATGCCCTGCGATTCCAGGATTTTCTCGCTATAACGCACCGTATTGAACGCCGCCGGACGGGCGCCGATGGCGCCGACTCGCAAATTGTGGAACCCTTTCACCACCCGGCATATCGCCGCGAACCATTCCAGGTCTTTGGCAAACTCGGGCGACTCGGGACTTTCCGTGTGCAGGGTGGTGATGGAGTAGGGAATGCCGTACTGCCTGAGGTTGTTGCAAGCCGACATCTTGCCGCAGAAGCTGTCGCGGCGGGAGGCAATGGTCATCTTCTTGGGATCGTCCGGCGTGGCTTGAATAAGGACCGGCACGCGGAGATCGGCCAGACGCAACGTATCGGCAATCGCGCGCTCCTCGCCAAAGTTCGGCAGCGTGACGATGACTCCGTCGATCCGCTCGCGATTGCGCTTGAACAATTCCGCGCAACGCCGGGATTCTTCCCGTGTTTCCACCGCCCCGTACTTGCTCTCTTTAGGATCGAGAGCCACGACGTCCATCCCGGCCGCCTCTAGCACGCGCAGTATCTCTTCCCGGCCACTCTTAGCCAAATGATCGGGGAAAAATCCGCGGTTGCCCACGATCACGCCCATCGTCATCTTTTTCTCAGCCATATAAATCTCCACTTCGGATTGCCCAACTCTATCTGTGGCGCGCGGGCGCGAATTTGAAACAATAAAGCACACCGATCACCAGCAACACCGCGCCCCACCAAACATTGGCATGCAAGTTGAAAAGGACCACGCCCGGATTCACCGGTGGATTCACCAACTGGTAGATTCCCGCAGCCAGGATCAACGCGCCATTCACGGCAAGGGAAATGCCGATGAAAAACCAGATGGAAATCATGCCGCGTACCTCCATTTACAAAGAAAATCGCTTACCAAAAGATAATGTTCAGCGCGATAAAGACGACAGTGACGATAGCCGCCCAGAAAAGGGGTTTCTTGTATAGAGGAACGTCCCCGACAGAGGGAACTTCCGTCAGTCCGTACACTAGGCCAGTCAATTCGCTGTCCGGCACCGGTTTAGTCGCCAGACTTACCACCACGGTCACGACCACGCACACTATAAAAGACCAGAGCGCCTGGTACATATCCTGGGCCAGGCCTTTGGCGTGGGGCGACAGCGCCACATAGCGCAGCGCTGAAGGATCGACTTTCACCCAAGCCCACATGCTGATTGAAGAAAGAGTCCCGCACAACAGTCCCCAGAAGCCGCCAGGGCCGCTCGCCCGTTTCCAGAGCATCCCGAGGACAACCGTACCGAACAGGGGAGCGATGAAGAAACTGAACAAAGCTTGTACATAATCCATGATGCTGGCGAACTGCATCACAAGATAGGCCGTGCCTACGCTGATTAGCACGCCGACGATCGTGGTCCAGCGCCCCATATTGACATAATGATGGTCGCTGCCCTTGCTGTTGATCAGCGGACGGTAGATGTCATAAGTCCAGACAGTCGTAAATGCGCTCACATTTCCCGCCATTCCCGACATAAAGCCCGCAATCAGCGCCGTAACCCCCAGGCCGAGAAGCCCCGGTCCACAATAGCGAGCGAGCATGAGGGGGAGAACATCGTTGTAGCTATGGCCCCCGGTCAGCGTGGCTACGGACTCCGGAACCAGTTTTTCCGGCAGCACCGCGAGACCCAGCAGTCCGGGTAGAATCACGATGATCGGTACCATCATCTTGAATCCGGCGCCGATGATGGGCGCCATTTCCGCGCTGCGAATATCCTTCGCCGCCAGAATGCGCTGCACCACCAGAAAGTCCGTGGTCCAGTAGCCCATCGAGATAATTGCGCCCAGCCCGAACACAATGCCAGTCCAGTGGATTCCCATGGGATTGGCGGTGAATGAGCCCAACCCGGACCAGAGGTGCACATACTGTTCAGAGGCTCTGTGCGCAATCTGCAGCTTAAGGTTGCTCCACCCGCCGGCTTCGTACAATCCCAGGATCGGAATCAGGAGAGCGCCTGCCCAGATGAGGAAGAACTGCAGCACTTCGTTAAAGATCGCCGAGCGCAGGCCGCCCAGAGTTACATAAATGGCCACCGTCAGCGACGAGACCCAGATGCTGAAATTGATGTCCCATCCCAAAACGATCTGCATGACCTTGGCCATGGCAAACATGTTGACCCCGCTCATGAGCACGGTCATGAATGCGAACGAGATCGCCGACAGAGCGCGGCTGGGTTCTCCAAAGCGCAGTTTCAAATATCCCGGCACCGAGTGGGTCTTGGAAATGTAGTAGAACGGCATCATCACCAGTGCCAGGAACAGCATGGCGGGGATGGCGCCGATCCAATACCAGTGTGTGGCCAGAATGCCGTACTGATAGGCGGATCCCGCCCAGCCCATCAGTTCGAGCGCGCCCAAATTGGCCGAGAGAAAACTGAGACCAGCCACCCATGCCGTCATCTCCCGGCCGGCCATGAAGAAATCTTCGCCCGTGTTGGCGCGACCCTTGAGATACCACCCGATGGAAAGCACTAAAAGAAAGTAGAAAACGACAATCGCCACATCTATCGGAGAAAGGCTTACCAGTCGCGTCCCAGTGAACAGCGCCATCCCTAGCATCATTTCGAGTCCTTAGGCTGCCCATAATACGCGCTTCTTCCGTGCTTCCTCAGATAGTGCTTGTCGTGCAGCGTCTTGCCGATGGGTGGCGCGCTGGGATGGATGCTGATCGTGAGATAGGCCATCTTTGCGATCGCCTCAAGAATCACGGCGTGATGAGCCGCCGCAGTAGCATCAACTCCCCACGTGAAGGGACCATGATTCGCCACCAGCACTCCGGGAGTTGCGGTGCAATCCGTGCCCTCCAAGGCGCGCACGATCGCATCCCCTGTCGTTCTCTCGTACTCGCCCGCAATCTCCTGATCAAGCAGGACCGGAGTGACCGGCACCGGACCATGGAAATAGTCGGCGTGCGTAGTGCCAAAACAGGGAATGGGCTTGCGGGCCTGCGCCCACGCAGTCGCGTATTCGGAATGAGTGTGGGCAACCCCGCCAATCTCGGGGAAGGCGTTGTACAAGGCCAGGTGGGTGGGCAGATCGGACGAGGGCCTGAGTTTGCCTTGGACAGTCTTCCCCTTGAGATCTACCACCACCAGATGCGCGGGCTTCATCCGCTCGTAAGGAACGCCGCTGGGCTTGATCACAACCAGCCCATGCTCCCGCGAGATGCCACTTGCATTGCCAAAGGTATAGAGGACCAATCCACGACGCACCAGTTCCAGATTGGCCTCAAGGACTTGTTCTCGCAAACGCTGCAGCATAGGTTTTGTATTATCGCCCGCAACGGACCGCTGGAGGCAGTAATCGTTTACTCAAAACGGGAGCAAATCAGATTATGCCCGCGTCATCTCAAATTGCAACTTCTTCTGACGGCACTAGACAGTTCTCCAAAAGCTAGCTGAGGAGGGTGCGCAGGAAGGCTGTTCTAGCGCGAGGCCGCAACTGGGCTCTTACGGGATCCGCGGGCCTGGTTCCCTTTGAGGGGCATTGTCAGATATTTCCCCGTTGGGGCCAGTGCGGTGGAACGTCTGAGTACCAAACTCGTGATTAATTCATAGGCGTGGCGCTCACGCGTGGACGGCTCGGATTCGACCTCGTTCAGCAGGGCCTGGAAGGCGATCGTGGCCAACTCCTTCTGCGACATTCGCACCGTTGTAAGAGGAGGAGTAGTGAACTCGGCCAATCGAATATCGTCGAACCCGACCACAGAAAGGTCATCCGGTATTTTGATGCTGTGGTCGTATGCTTCCCGCATGAGTCCGATGGCGGTCATGTCATTGGAGCACAGCACTGCGGTCGGCCGGTCACTCAGACGGGTAAGTTCCAGCAGTGCGTGCATTCCACCCTCCATTCGATGATCTCCCGCCACGATCAAGTCGGGAGAAAGGCCGATTTCCGTCATGCACGCTTTGAAAGCGTCGCGCCTCGCCAAAGCAGATTTCAATTGCAGCGGGCCAGTAACAAATGCGACGCGCGTGTGACGAAGCGCGGCGAGATGCTGTATTGCCTGACGGATACCGTTTTGATAGTTGATCCGGATATTGGCGATTCCCCGGGCATCGGGTCCCACATCGACGAATACCAGGGGAACCTTACGGAAACGAAGGTCTTCGATCAGAGTTTCTTCCATGCCAAACGTCAAAATCGCCACACCGTCCACCCGGCGTTCGATCATGCGCCGGACCGACGATTCCATCCGTTTCGGGTCATGCACGGTCGAGGTGAGCAGGATCTCGTAGTTATTCTCGACGGCGAGATCTTCGAAGGTCTGCACGATCTCCGGAAAAAATGGATTGGTGATTTCCGATACGATCAGGCCAACAATACGACTCCGTCCCGACACCAGGGCACGGGCCTGCGTGTTGGGATAGTACCCGAGTTCGTCCACCACCTTCCACACCCGCTTGGCAAGTTGAGGATCAACTGTGGGAATACGATTAATCGCTCTGGAGACGGTTGCGGTGGAAACTTTCGCTTTCCGGGCGATCTCACGGATATCCATGGGTGTTGGGGGAAGAAATCTGAAAATCAGCAGCATCTTAGCATAGCGGCGCAGGCGAATCTCGAAGCCGCCCTGAGTCAGAAAACGTTTGCCATCCCTGCGACGATCCGCCCCATCAAGGGACCGGTTGGATCTCGGAAGTTTGCAGTGGTCTCGGGCGCTTCCGCCGCGATGCCCCCGCCTCCTTAACGTGCGCTTCTCGTTGGTTCCGTCAGCGGCAGATCCACCGTCATCGGCGGATGATCCGAGATGCGATCCTCAACCGACTCGTTCAACTCGCGCATTGTCACCGGGAAATGCGGAGCGAACCGGTAGCTCTGTTCCGTGCGCCGCGGATCCTCGATGAATGGCTTGACGACGATCCAGTCCAGCTTGAACCGGCCTACGAGTCCTCCAAAGTCGCGGGTAAACGCATAGGTGGGAGAGAAACCTTTTCCGCCCCGTTGGTTGCTGTCCGCGAGTGTGCGCCCCCTCGGTGGAAGCGTCCGTCCCCGCCCGCCTCGAAAATCGAATGCGTGAGCGTCGGCAAAACGGAACTTATCCAGAGTATTGAATAAGGGGCGCTCCCGGTTATCCCAGAGAATCGGAAGATGCCATGCTGTCGGATCGTTGTACCCATGGAAGTAGCGGACCGGGAAAAGTGTGGCCTGGAATACTCCTAGCGGATGAAAATGCGAAACCGCTTGGCCGATCCAGAACTTGTAGTCTGTAACGCGCGTCATGATTTCGTTGCGGATCGAAGTCGGTGTGTTGTCACGGCTTGTGGTGTTCAGATCTCCAGCGATCACCACAGGATTTCTGTCCGGTTTAACATCTGCCAGCAGCGCCTGCATTTGCCTTTGCCGGCATGCCGGCGGGCATTTATTCTCCAAATGCGTCGCGACGATGGTGGCCCGCCCGGTCGGCAAGTCAGGCACGGAAATATCCGCAATCAGCGCCATTCGCCCGCCCTGGCGCAGTTCGCGTTCGACTCTTTCCCGGAACAACTTGTCTGCCGACCATCGCCTCCCTTGCTCTAGTTTTGAGATGGCTTTGTATTCATTCCCGTACCAGTCATAGCAGACCGGCAGACGCAAGATGCGGGCGCGATCGATCGGATACCGGCTCAAAATGGCTGTCCCGTGCAGACCGTGATAACGCTGCCGATCTACTTGCAAGTCCTGTTGCAGACGTTGATCCTGCTGCGCATCCGGCAAATGCACCTGTTCCGTACCGATCGCGAACACCGGGTCCACTTCCACGAACTCCACTCCATACGCATAGTTCATGTGCAGAGCTGTCGCTAGTTCCTGGGTTACGTCTCTATACTCAGTTCGTTTTCATGCCCCAGTCAGCTTCGTTCAGGAACAGAACATCAACCCCTTGGAGCATAGCCAACTGCGACTCGATGATTTCCTTCTGGCGCGGGCTGACGCGGTCCAGGGATTTTGACAGTCGCGAAAACTCGCCTGGATCGGTGAGCGCAGACCGTATCAGGTCGAAATTCAGCCCTCTCTCAATGTTCCAGAGACCTACCCGAAGAACGGCGCCGAGACCCGATACACTCGGCCGGTGGGGCTGGATGTCCGAGGGTGCGGTTTCGCTATGTACGAAGGGCGTGTTCAGAAGCGCATCAAGCCGTGCGGCCAGCGCGCCTTCGGGCTTGGCTGTTGAAGCCAGCGCTACGAGCTCGTCAAACGAAAGCAGTTCCGGATTGTAGGATCGATCCGTAACGGCATCGGCCAGGGGCGTCGGCGCGGATTTCTGCTGTGCCGCGGACGAGGAAATCGCAACCCCAAACGCTACGGCGCAGTGCAGGGTGATTCTCACCGCCGCCTTCCATTTTGTTTGCCGATGCCGGTTCATAGATCAACTAGATTCAAGCCGTGTCGGGGACGTTGCAGCTATCTTTCAAGCGCGCTGCGGTCCCACTTTCCGAGCGTTGCTCCGGCTTCGTAGGTGCTCTCGCAAAAATCGAGTAATGAGGTCGTGGGTGACTCGGTCTTCCGCACATCGTGGTACATGAAGAGGAATTCGCCGAGCTGCTTATCATAAAAAGCAGCTTTGGGACGGACATGCGCGTCTTTGAATCCCAGCGGCTCGGGAGCCATGTAGGAATAGAATGCCGCATCCTGAATGTTGCCGCTGCCCGGCCAAAAGCCAACACTGCTTACTTCGTGGGAATAGGCTTCCCGAGTTGTCACATCAGCGCCGGGCCGTTCCGGAGCCGGGCGGCCTGAAAACCGGGTGACCGCAAGATCGAAGCTTCCCCAGAAGAAATGCACGGGGCTGGATTTGCCGATAAATCCGGCCCTGAACTGGTTGAAGACCGTGTCCACGGACAATAAGATGCGCCAAAATGCCTCCACTGATTGGGCATCGTACGACCTGTGTACCCGATCCTGGTCGAAGGGAATCGGATCGGGAATCTCGACCGGCATTCTCCAGATTTTAACTTTTATGTTCGCGGATCGGAGCATGTCCATAAACTCCTGGTAGAACTCAGCTACGGTGCGGGGTGCGAGTGGAAGAGTCTTGACTAGATCGTCACTCGTCTCGAGCACAAGCTGATGCCGTATGAAATCAAACCAGACTTCAAATGCTCTTTCGCCATATGGAATCCGAGATGTCGTTAGGCCGCGCGCCGTTACGTACAATGGGACATTCCACCAGTGGTTCACGAGAGGGGTCAGACGGAGCCGGACCTTACCCACCATCTGGGTCCACATATGAAGCGTTGCGCACGTCTCCTTCCATGAATCCAGCGGCAAGGCGGGCCAGCACTCCGGACGATCAGCAGCGGCGTGAACCATGGTGAAATCCCCGAAACAATCATACGATGCCACCGGTCAGCTTCCTCAACTGACCTTACTAAGCGGACGTGGTTTCTCATCACGATTCCCTGGGGTCCCTGTTCGATGGGGTTCAATGAACCTAAGGGTCCTTGATATAGGGCGTTCAACGCAGTGATAATCTGCTCCAACCGGGTTTGTTGGAATCTAGGAGGAAAACATGCTGTCACTCAAACTCCTTGTCGTCGAGGACGACCCAGCCAGCTTGGAGCTAATGACCGAGGTTCTTGGATCTCTTGAGGCAGAGATTTACCCGATCAGTGACAGTCAGAAAGCGGCCGTAGTGGTTAACCAGGAGAAGTTTGATGGAGTCTTCCTGGATTTGGAAATGCCGAGCCTAAACGGTTTCGCCCTTGCGCAGAAGGTTCGCGCGTCTTCGTGGAACAGATCAACGCCAATCGTCATCGTTACCGGGCGGGATGAGCGAGACACCATGCATCAGGCCTTTGCCACCGGAGCCACTTTCTTTCTTCAGAAGCCGGTAGACAGGCATAAGTTGATCCGTTTATTCCGTACCGTCCGCGGAACGATGGTGGAGAACCGCCGACGATACGCCCGCGTGCCCTTGCAAACGGAGGTAACCTGCAGCGTGGGAGCCAAAGCCAGCCATGGCAGAACCTGGAACCTCAGCCAGGGCGGGATCCAGGTGGAAGCCGGGAACCTAAAACCCGGCGAGACGGTGCGGGTATCATTCCGTTTGCCTACCTCCGCGGTGGTGATTGACACCTCGGGCACGGTGGCGTGGGCAAACGAGACACGGCAAGGAATCCAGTTCGTAAAGTTGAGCGATCAACACCAAGTGGCGATCCGAGAGTTCATCTGTCAGGTTGAAACGCCCTAGCGGCATCACCGATCTCCCTCGATAACTTCGGTAATCTACCCAGTCCCACTTTGGTGTGCCACCCTGCACCCACCAGTCCGAATTTGGCAGGTGAAGTGTGTTGTCACCAAATCACGTAGTTACGGGAACCATTCTGGTCGCGGACGATCAGGGTCCAAATCGGGAACTGCTGGAAGAGCTTCTCACCACGCAGGGCTTCAAAGTGATCGCGGTGGCCGACGGCGCGGAAGCTCTACACCAGCTCAACAGAGTGCCGATCGACTTGGTGCTTCTCGATGTGATGATGCCTCACCTGAGCGGGTTCGAGGTTTGCGAGAAGATCAAAGCGAGTCCAGATACCTACCTGATACCTGTCATCCTGGTCACCGCCCTTTCCGACAAACAGGACCGAATCGAGGGTATCCGAGCCGGGGCTGATGATTTCCTGACCCGGCCCGTGGATCGCGTCGAACTGCTGACGCGGGTTCGGTCGCTCTTGAAGCTCAAACAGCGGACCGACGAATTGGAGCGTGCCGAGGCTGTGCTGTTTAGCCTGGCCCGGAGTATCGAAGGCAAAGATCCCTACACACACGGTCATTGCGAGCGTTTGGCAGAGTATTCGGCTTCTTTGGGGGACCATCTCAAGCTTCCCGCGGACCAGATTACTGCTCTCCGGCGCGCCGGAGTGGTCCACGACATCGGAAAGATCGCGATACCCGATGCCATCATCTTGAAGCCGACCAGTCTGTCCCCGGAAGAATGGAAACTCATGCGCGAGCATCCCGTGATCGGGGAACGCATCTGTGCGCCCTTGAAATCGTTCCGCTCGGTACTGCCTATCATTCGCCACCACCATGAAAAGTTTGACGGGTCGGGATATCCAGATGGACTTGCGGGAGAAGCCATACCAGCTACCGCTCGAGTGCTGCAGATTGTGGATGTGTACGATGCGCTTACCACGGTGAGACCGTACAAGCCCGCCTTCTCCATCACAGACGCATTGCAAACTATGAAAATGGAAGTAGCCAAGGGATGGTGGGACCCGCACATTTTCGACCTGTTCGAGCAGTTTGTCAGGAGCGGTACGGCTGACTTTCTGTCACGCGGCGCGGCAGCCTCAAGTGCGGACAGCTAGAAACAGGGGGGACTCTTCCGAGATGAGAACAGTCATGCATGCCGGAGCCACGGCCGAAGGCGGAGCTTGGTCCGCGATGAAATCTGTGCGACGAGCTGTCCTCATTGTCTCGGTCATCCTCACGGGATTGGTCAACAATAGTCTCGCCGATCCGAGAGAAAACCCGGCGCCAGGCGAGCCCCTCAAGCAATTGAGCCTGGCTGAACTGGGCAACGTGGAAGTAACCACAACTTCGAAGGAACCGGAAGAAGTTTGGAAGACATCCGCCGCAGTTTACGTCCTTACACAGGAAGACATTCGGCGGTCGGGCGCTACCAGCATCCCTGAACTTTTGCGGTTGGTCCCGGGCGTGGAGGTGGCCCAAGTCGACTCCGATCACTGGTCCGTGAGCATTCGCGGATTTGGAGCCGTGTTAGCCAGCAAGCTGCTGGTACTGATCGACGGACGGAGCGTTTACACGCCGCTCTTCGCGGGCGTCTATTGGCAAGTCCAGGCTACTCCGCTCGAGGACATTGAGCGCATTGAGGTGATCCGGGGGCCCGGAGGCACCATTTGGGGAGCCAATGCCGTCAACGGGATCATCAACATCATCACCAAGAGCGCGAAGAATACCCACGGCTCGATGGTGTCGCTGGGAGGCGGCAGTGTGGACCAGGGTACCGCCGGATTCCGTTACGGGGCCGGGAACAGCCAGGGTTTCAATTACCGTGTCTACGGCATGGGCTTCGACCGGGGTCACGACTTTCATCCGAACGGCGGGAACTTCGATGACTGGCGAATGGGCCAGGCCGGATTCCGCACAGACTGGGATCGGGGCACTCGCGATACCTTCACTTTTCAGGGCGACATTTACCGTGAGGGTGCCGGGGAAACGACCCAGTACGCACTGTATTCGCCGCCGTCGCAGGTTACGGTTGACGGAATCGCGGAGTTGACAGGAGGGAACGTGCTGGGCCGCTGGAAGCGTGTGCTCAGCGATCGATCGGACTTCCAGATTCAGGCTTACTTTGACCGCACGAACCATTTCGAGCCTGAATTCGGAGAGACTCGTAACACCTTCGACGTCGATTTCCTCGACCATTTGACCCTGCCCTGGCAGCAAAACTTTCTCTGGGGGCTGGGGGCGCGTGTGAGTCCGGCAAATGCTGTCCAACGCGTCCCCACGACCGACTTTCTGCCCCACGAACTGACCGACCACATCTACAGCGGGTTCGTACAGGACGAGATCCCTCTTCCTCACCGGCTCTCGGTGACCGTGGGATCGAAATTCGAACACAACAACTACACCGGCTTTGAGGTGCAGCCGAGCGTGCGTCTGCTGTGGAACCGTACCCCGCGACAATCCTTCTGGGGCGCCGTGAGCCGAGCCGTCCGAACTCCGTCTCGTCTCGACGAAGACATTCAGGAGAACTTTTTCGCTACCACCACCCCACTGCCCATTTATGTACGCGCCAGCGGCAACCGCCAGTTCAATTCCGAAGAATTGCTCGCCTATGAAACGGGGTACCGGACCCTGGTGACTTCTCACCTCTACCTGGATTTGGCGTTGTTTTACAACAACTACAACGATCTCTATAGCTTTCAGGTGGGCGCGCCCTTTCTTGAAACGTCGCCCACGCCGGTGCATGCGATCCTTCCGCTGCTTACCAGCAACGGAATCAAAGGCACAACGAAAGGATTCGAAATCGCGCCCGATTGGAAACCTTCGAGCCGATGGGAACTAAGAGCCTCCTATTCCTGCCTGGAGATGCAACTGGAAAACAGGCCGTGGAGCAATGATCCCACCTCCGTCCCCAATTATGAGGGATCGAGCCCGCGGCACCAGGTGGTGGTTCAGTCGCTCGTGAATCTGCCAAAGAAATTGGAGTTTGACCAGACTTATCGTTACGTCAGCGCCCTCCCCGCCCAGCTGGTTGGAAGCTACCAAACGATGGACGCGAGATTCGGCTGGCATCTCACCCGACAACTGGAATTGTCCGTCGGCGGTCAAAACCTCCTGCAGCCGCATTACGCTCAGTTCGGTGGTGATCCCGGCGGGCCCGTTGAAATCAAGAGGAGCGCCTACGCCAAGCTAGTATGGCGAATTGATGGAAATTGACAACCGTGGAGGCTTTCCAGTTCTTCATACGCATCAGGACATGTGAGGATCGGATACACATCAGCAACTTGGATTTTCATTCGTCGCATAGAACTTGTTCCAGCCTCAACACACGGAAGTGGAATAGGTGGACGAGGTAGCGAACCAACACCTATGGAGCGCACAAATCACACGGCTGCCTTCCCGGAGCATCGCAGGTTGCGGTGCGATCACAGCCTTCTGCTTCGGCACACGATCGTGGCCTTTTCCTGGCTAGTCTTCGCCGTGTCGAGCGCGCTTGGACAGCAAAAACCCACCGACTTTCAGGTGAAGGCAGCCTATCTCTACAACTTTGGCCGGTTCGTCGAATGGCCGACAAAGGTCACGGCAGCTCAGGGGGAACCGTTCACCGTCTGCGTGCTCGGGCAAGATCCCTTTGGTCCGACTCTCGATGCCACGCTTGCCGGGGAGAGGATAGGCGGCAGGAGTGTGGTTGCCAGGCGGATTTCCAGTCCGCAAGAGTCAGAGCATTGCCAGATTCTCTTTCTTAGTCCTACGGAGGGCAGCCACGTGAGCAAAATTATCGAAGTCGTCGATAAGAAAGCTGTTCTCACGGTCAGCGATATGCCGCAGTTCGCCGAGCGCGGGGGCATGATTCAGTTTGTCCTGGACGGAAACCGAGTTCGCTTCGAGGTTAACCTGACCGCAACCCAGCACGCGGGCCTGACGCTCAGCTCTGAGCTGCTCAAGGTGGCCACCACCGTCAGAAGAGATCCACTGCCCGGAGACTGACATACCATGCTCAACATCAAAAACTACTCGATCTCCAAGAAGCTCACGTGGATGAACATGCTGGTGAGCGGGGTAGCGTTGCTGTTGGCCTGTGCCGCTTTCTTTGCCTACGATCTGTATACCTTTCGCATTGGCATCGCGCACAACCTGTCCACCGAAGCGCAGATCATCGGGTCCAATACTGTTTCGGCAATCGTGTTCAACGATTCCCATGCCGCCGAAAACACATTGTCCGCGTTGAAAGCCTCCCCGAACATTCTGTACGCTGCGATCTACACGCCGGACGGCGACACCTTCTCGGCCTACTGGCGTGATAACGGCGGAAAAGCTCTGCCGCTTCCAGCCATCCCCACCGGTCAAACACAGGCTCACTGGCTGGTGGATGGGCAGATGGCGCTGGTCCAGTCGATTGTTTTCCAAGGCAAACTGACGGGCTTTGTGTATCTCCGGTCCGATTTAAGGGCGATTGACGGCCGGCTGAAGAGTTACGCGGTGATCGCGGCCACCGTCCTATTGATTTCGCTGGTGGTTGCCCTGCTGATCTCGAGGATATCTCAGCGTGTCATCTCCGAACCGGTGGTGCAGTTGGCGCAGACTGTCCGGATTGTGTCCCACGAGAAGAACTATTCGATCCGGGCGGTTCCCACCGGGCATCGTGACGAAGTGTCGACCCTGATCGAGTCGGTCAATGAGATGTTGGAGCAGATTCAGCAGCGTGATAGTGCCCTGCAACAAGCTCACGACGAGTTGGAGCACCGGGTTCAGGAACGCACGGCCCAACTCGCTGTGGCCAATAGAGAACTGGATCTCCGCAACCGCGAGGTCGAACGCGCAACCCAGATGAAAAGCAAGTTTCTGGCCAGCATGAGCCACGAGTTGCGGACCCCCCTTAACGCGATTGTAGGTTTTTCAGACCTCCTGGCAGAACAGACGGCAGGTCAACTCAATGACAAGCAAAAGCGCTTCGTCAATCACATCAAACAGGGCTCGGCTCATCTATTGCAGTTAATCAATGACATCCTGGATCTTTCCAAGATCGAAGCCGGGCAGCTTGAACTTCGTTGCGAGGCCTTTCAAGTCAGCGACGCTTTGCCTGAGGTCCTCTCCACCATCCGTCCGTTGGCCATGGCCAAGCACATTGCGGTACAGCACAAGCTCGGAACAGATCTCCCGGTCTATGCTGATCGCGTGCGCTTCAAGCAGATCCTGTACAACCTGCTCAGCAATGCCGTGAAATTCACGCCTAAAGACGGCCGAATCGACATCGACTGCTACCAGACTAGGGACGCCGTCTGCATATCTGTGGCCGATACTGGCATCGGCATACGAGCCGAAGATCAGAAACTTGTTTTCGAGGAATTCCGACAGGTCGAGGGGAGCAACGCCAACGCTCACCAGGGTACCGGGTTGGGACTCGCCATTACAAAGCGTCTGGTCGAGCAGCAGGGAGGCAGTATCTCCCTTGAGAGCGAAATCGGCAAAGGCAGTCGCTTTACAGTCACGCTACCCTCAGGCCGCGAGGCGTCGTCCGCCTCGCCGCCACCCGCTGTCGCAGCCCCTCTTGCCCCGGCGGTAGCCATCAGCCGCATCAAACCTCTCGTCCTCATCGTGGACGACGAATTCTCCGCCCGTGAACTTCTGGCTAGTTACCTGGATCCGGACTATCGAATTGCGACGGCCGAGTCAGGAGTGGAGGCTCTCGAAAAGGCAAAGCAGCTACATCCCGATGTCATCACGCTGGATGTATTGATGGCGAAAGGCAGCGGTTTCGAAACTCTGGTCGGATTGAGAAAGGATCCAGAGACGGCCAAGCTTCCCATCATCATTCTTTCCATTGTTGATCAGAAGGAAGTCGGCTTTGCTTTAGGCGCCACCGACTATCTTGTCAAACCGATCCGTAAGCCAGCCCTTCTGGAAACCATTCAAAAGTATGTCCCTACGCAGGTGGACGATGACTCAGCCATTCTGCTTGTGGATGATGACCCCAAGACGCTCGAGTTGCTGCAGGAAGCCCTGCGCTCGGCGGGATACGAAACGCAGAGTGTCCAGAGCGGAGCCCGGGCGCTGGAAGTACTTTCCTCGAAGCTGGTCGGTGCGGTCTTACTCGATCTGCTGATGCCCGGTATGGACGGCTTCCAGGTGATCCGTCACATACGACAGGAAGAGAGCTTGCGAGAACTCCCTATTTTTGTGATGACCGCCAAGAACCTCACCTCCGAAGAAATGGACCTTCTTAGCCGCGAAACACAGGGCTTTTTTCAAAAGCATGCTCCCTGGCAGAAACAGCTCCTTGCCGAGATCGCCCGGGTTACGCATGGTGGCCGCCGGGCAAAAGGAGCTGGACAAGGATGAAAAGGGTCCTCATCGCGGAAGACAATGCAGTCAATCGCGAACTGCTGCGCGAGCTGCTCGAAATGCGTGGCTACGCGGTGATTGAAGCGTGCGACGGCCAGGAAGCCTTACAGAAGATCGCCGAAACACAACCGGACATCCTGCTCCTCGACCTCGACATGCCAGTGCTGGACGGATTTGGGACCGTCCACGAGGTCCGGGCAAATCCAAGCGTCAGCTCATTGCCCGTGCTGGCAGTCACCGCCTACGCCATGCGGGGAGACCGGGAGAAGATCTTGGAGTCGGGCTTCGATGGGTATTTGTCGAAGCCAATCAATCCAGGTGCGCTTGACCAGGAGCTTGAACGGCTTCTGGACAAGAAAAGCAACTAAAGTTCAACGTTCAGGGATCAAGAGGAATCCGGTATCGTCTTGGCCCTTGAAGTCTCCCCGACCAACGATGTCGCCACGGTCGTTGATGCTGGTCGCAGACTCCAGTTTCCAACCTGAATCGGATGCAATGCTGGTGTTCAAGTCGCGAAACCCGTGCGACTTCTCCCAAACAAATGCGCGGTCAGCGTCGGCAAACGGGCCGAAAGACCCGACGATGACGTCGCAGTTGTTCATGGCACGAGGCTGGCTGGGATATCGCGTGGATAGTTCCAAGCGGGCGAGGCTTCCATCCGAATAGAGGAAAACCTCCGAAAACGCCTGGACCACCACGTGGCCATGATCATTCACTGCGATCGCCGAACTATACCGATCGGGCGGTCCAATTGGCCGGATGCCTTGCTTCGCATTCCATAGGAACGCTTGATACCGCCCCGCCTCGTCATAGACGTCGCCGACGACGTCAGCGTTCTTGTTGACACCCTTGGCTGACCCGCCGCAGCAGCCACCCAGCAAGCGAACGGTGTCCTGGTTCCAGGACACGGGTCCGGTGCTTTTCTTTCCAGGGAGCAGAGACTCTCCGACGACTACGTCGGAGTCATTGATGGAGTAGGTGCGGGATTGCTCTCCCGCAAGCAAGGTTAGAACGTCATTGGCAAAGGTGAATCCCTGGTGCTTGCTGAAGGTGCGATCGTATGCAACTCCAGTGACGTGCCCGGAATTGTTTACTGCGACAGCTTCGGAATTGTAAAAACCTGCCGGCAGAGGAAGTTCGCGGAGCCCGGATTGCTCGGTCCACAGTGCGGCGCGATGAGCGGGGGTTGTGCCTGCGACCTGCCTGGCTTGATTGATGTTGGCCGGTCGCAAGGGCAAGGCGATCACTTTGTAGTGCCCGGCAGTGCAGTTCGCACTGTTGGCTTGCCCCAGCAAAAGGGAAGCGGGAACGAGCAGCTGCGTTGCGGTCACGAACAGTGCGATCTTGTGGCCACGCGCAAATTTTGAACGTGGCCTTGCGCCGTCTCCTCCGATTGTTACTGTGGAGTCAGCTTGATGTAATCGAAGCACACGGTATATCCGCTGCTGCTGGAATTGTGTCCGGTCACGGTGAACTTGAACGAGTAATTTCCTGCTGTCGTGAACGTCACCGGGCCGAGATCGTACTCTTGGAATACGCCATTCCCGTTGGCGCTGTATTCGTCCTCGGTCGGTCCGGCGTTGGCGTCGTTGACGGAAAGCTGAAAAATTCCGCGAGTGGGGAACTTCTTGGTTCCAGCTTTGACGTCGTAAGTTCCGGGCGTCGCGACGTTCACGGTGAAATTCAGATAGGCGCCAGCGGCGGTTCCATCCGCAATCTCTCCTGCCCCGTCGGGAAACCCAGTCCAAGAGAAGGACCGGGCATTCGGAGAACCGGTGACCGGAATCTTGGTGGCTTCGTACTGGATGGCAGCGGGCGCACCGGACGTAAAGGTCCAGGTCAGGATGTCCTGGGTCGCGGTCTGACCGCCGGTCCCGCCGGTGAAGCCGACGTAGGCGGTGTTCGCCCCCACCGTGCCGGGAATGTTCACCGTCCAACTCGTCGTGAAAGTGTCGGCGGGCGTGCTGGCGTCGGTGATCGTCATGGTCAGTGTGGTGCCGTTGTAGGTGATATGGACATTGAACACGTCGCCGCTGTGCAGATTCACGTTGCCGCCGAGGGTTGTGGCGGGAGTGGTCGGCGAAGCTCCATCCGTGTACAGGCCGGTCGAATTCGTGCCCTCGCCGGCGTTGTTGTAAAGATCGAACTTCACCGCCACGCTGGAGGGAATACCTGCGGTCCCTCCGGGCGTGTCGGGACCGTAGCCCAAGCCGCCCCCCGTGGGACCCAGCGCCGTGGTGCCCAAGCTCTGGATCACAAAGGTCATGCCGTCCGCATTGGGGTTGGTCAACTGGAAGCTGAAATCAGTGGTAAACGATTGGACAGTGAGAGGCGTCGTGTAGAACCCGCTTCCCGCTTCCGTGGCGCCACCGTCAGTCAACCGCAGCCGCGTGCCGTTCAGCTTGGCAAAGCCATTGAGCGCGAGTCCGGTCGAGCTGAAGCCTGGACCGTAGTTGACATAGGGGCTCCCGGTCGTGTTGATGACGTAGGTCCCGCTCGCCACGGCGCTGTTGTTGTATCCACTCGCCACGGCGATTGCCTTGATCGTGGTGGTCGTGCCCACCTGCAACGTGGTGCACACCGGAGAACTTGCCGTCGGTGTCGTCGTCCCATCGGTCGTGCAGTGAATCACAGCCCCCGCGGTCGTGTCCGATAGCTTTACAGACTGGGCCGCGCTGTAAGTACCGGGTGCCGGGCTGAAAGTGGGCGTCGCGGCGGTCGCTTGATTGGTCGCGACATAGGTCCAGTCCAGGATTTCCTGGATTGCGGTCAGTCCGCCGGTTCCGCCAGTGAATCCTACGTAGGCAGTGTTCGAACCGACTGTGCCCGGTATGTTGATCGTCCAACTGGTCGTGAAGGTTTGAGACGAGTTATTCGCATCGGTAATCGTCATGGTCAACGTTGTACCGTTGTAGGTCATGTGGACGTTGAACACGTCGCCACTGAGCAGGGACACTCCGGAACTGGTCATGTCCAAAGCGGGAGTGGTGGGAGAGGCACCGTTCGTGTACAGGCCGGTAGAGTCCGTTCCCTCGCCCGCGTTGCTGTAGAGATCGAACTTTACTGCCACACTGGTGGCGATCCCCGGCGTTCCGCCCGGAGTGTCAGGACCATAGCCCAAACCGCCGCCCGCAGGTCCCAGAGCGGTCGGCCCGACCCCCTGAATGGTGAAAGTGAATCCGTCCGCACTCGCACTGCTCAGCTGAAAGCCGAAGTCAGTAGTGAACGACTGGACATTGATGGCCGTACTGCTGAATGCGCTTCCCGCCTCGTTGGTTCCGGTATCGGTGAGCCGCAGGCGCGTGCCGTTGAGCTTGGCGGTTCCATTAAACGTCAGTCCGGTTGAAGTAAATCCGCTGCCGTAGTTGATTCCGGAGGCCCCCGAAGTGATGGTGAATGTCCCGGTCGCAACGGCGCTGGGGTTAGATCCACTCGCGGTCGCGATTGCCTTGAGGGTTGTGGTCGAGCTGATGGTGACGCTGGTGCATGCAGGTGAACTTGCGGTGGGGGTGGTGCCGTCGGTCGTGCAATGAATGGTTGCACCCGAGGTGCTGTCAGACAGGGTCACGGTGATGGTGCTGGTATAGCTGCCCGGCGCCGGGCTGAAGGTGGGTGTTGCCGCTGTGGGAGTTGTGCTGATCGTGCCGTAAGCAGACACCTTGAGCTGGCTGCCAACGTAAACCTTGCCGTTGGCGATCGTCGGTATTGCGAACTTCACTGCCCCGCCGGGGACGTCGCGGTTGTTCGCAGCCTGGCTGCTGTTGTAGAGCATGTTGGCGAGATTGGTCGCGTCATAGGCATACAACACCTGGCAATTCGAGCTGCCGCTGCAGGTGGACCCGAAGGCGCTGTCATCCAATCCCCAAAGAATTCCGTTGCTGGTGCCGTTGGCCGAAATGGATGGCGAAGGAGTGGAGAAACTGAATGCCTTTGAAGTTTCCGATGTCGGAGAAGTCGAAATCAGTCCACTGTTATTGGCATTGAACGAGAATGCCTTCAAGTTGTCGGGGCCGCCTCCATCGCTGCCTCCGGCCCAGTACACGCTGCCGTTCCAGTACGCAGGAGTGCCCCAGACTCCGGCGGTTGCGCCGGGAATCTCCTCCACGATATTGGGATCATTGCCGCTGCAAGGAGGACTAAGATTGACACAATACTTTCCCATTTTGTTGCGGTCAATTACATACATCTTGCCTTCTTTGCCCATCTGCGCCAGCAATTGCTGGCCGGAAGAGAGAGTAGGCAGCAACACCAATCCCCCGGATGCTACGTCCGTGTCACCGCCGGACAAACTGCTCTGGTTGTAGGGCGTGAAGTAATCTACGATCGGGAAGCTGCCTCCGCTGGGCGGCCCGAGTTTAACGATGCTGTCGCCGTAATCGGTCGTGCCGTTCCAGGTGCCGTTTCCGGTGGCGAAAAAGATGTTTCCGTTCGAATCGGCGGCCAGGCCTCCTCCGCTCATCCAGACTCCGTTGGCGCTGCCGTCCGCGGAAGTGTTAAAGGCCGCTTCCTGGGCAAGCGTGCTGGCGGAATACGACATGACCCAACCGTGCCAGGGACTAATGTCGCAATGCGAGGACCAGCCAATCACGACGTGCCCATTCACCAGCAACAGGGCGGCGCGCTGATTTTCGAAGTGCGGACTGAAGCTAACCGTGGTGCCGTTCCCGTCCGATGCTGTTCCCGGCACGGTCGCCTGAATGGGTACCGGAGCGCCGAATTTCTCGGCCGAGGTGACGACGTCAATAGCGTGCAAATATTGCACCAGACTCCCGCTAACCTTGGATTTCGCCACCAGATAGATCGTTCCTGTGCTGGTGTCGATCACGGGAGTTCCAGTGATCCCCACCTCCGGCACTAGGTCTCCGCATCCCAGATCACTGCTGCTGTTGACGGTGCTGCCCCCGGAGGGAATCAGGCTGATCTGCCAGAAGACGGTTCCTTTGTCTGCGTCTATCGCGTACAAGCTGTCATGCTCAGTGGCTGCGTAGAGGACGTTGTGAGTGCCGCCACCAATGTTCACATTCGAAAGGTACAGGGGCTGGGCGTATACCCATCCATCGACAGAGACGGAGAACAACTTTCCAAATTGGCCGCTGTTCACGTTAGCCGGGGTCAGGATCGTTTCCTGCGTGTTCTGGCCCGTCCGGGCGTTGTCGTTGTGATACGTGGTGACGTTCACCTGCGCTTGGAGCATTGTGTTGAAAATGCAGACCAAGATGACAGCGGCGATGCCGGCCTGGCAAATGCCTACTCTCTTCATCTAATTTGCTCCTGAAAGCGCGGTTCTAAGACGGGACAACAAACGACAGTAGTGAGGGAGACCTTTTACCCCAAGTCGGCCAAGAATGCAATAACTAAATCGGCGGAAAGCCTTGTTTGACGCGGAATTCAGGCGGTTCTGCTGTAAGGAGGGATTGAGGCTCTGGCTCGATAACGGGCTGGCAAGAGGTAGCGCAAAAGCCTGTACATGGCCTCGCCATGTGGCGACTAGGCGCTTGGTCCCGGATCGTTGCGGTCAGGTTTCGTCGCCGCCCGAACCATACGGTGAACGACTTACGTGGTGACGGCGAGCGTATGCCTGAACCACCGGCAGTGCGCTATAGTTTCCTTGGCTGTCTGGGAGCTTACAGCGTCCTTCTCGCGTGGGGTTCGGGCCATCTGGCTGAATCCGGTCTGAGGAAGCGAATAGAACAGTGATTGGAGGTCATGTCGCGCGACAAAGCTCTGGGAGTTTTTCGTTCATGTCGTATCCAATTCGTGCCGTCTGGGTCAGTTTGCTTTGCGTCTGGTTCAGCCTCGCTGCGCTTGGTCAGACGAGCGCCCGGCTCCAGACCTCCGATACGGAACTCGCACTGGAAGCGGGTCCCACAGCCCCGCGATTGGTGAGTCTGATGGTGCCCGGGCAAGCCAAATGGGAGAACACAGCTTCTGAGGTCTTGATCCCCTTTGCGGAAGTCTCCGGCGCCCCGGTGCCTCTGCAGTGGAGCTTCAATCGCCAGGCCAGCCAGATCGGTGAACAGCGGGTTGCCTTCGTCTACGATTCCGCCTCGCCCCGACTCCGCCTTACATGGGAGTGGCGCACTCGCCAGGAGTACGGCCCAATTGAGCACGAGATTCGAATCGAGAACCTCGATGCACAGCAACTCTGGATCCCGTTGCAGGACAGTTTCGTGTTCAATTGGCAGATTGATCCTCAATCTCGCTTAGAGCACCTCTACGTCGAGAAAGACGCGAACACCCCATCACCTATCGGTACTCATCAGGTTGCGCTGGCTGAAGGTTACCGTTGGACCGGCACGTCGAGCACATATGGAGATCTTCGGGACGACGAGCCCCGCGAAATTATTCCGTGGTCCCTGATCCAAAGAAATGATGGGGCACAAACCGGGTGGTATACGGGTATCGAATTCAGCGGCCGCACCCGAATCTCGCTGGCTCGGGAAAAGGATTCGCTGCAAGGATCAGCCGGACTGAATCCCGATCCAGCGCCATTCCGCACGCGTCTCCAGCCCGGAGACGTGTTTGAAACGCCGGTTGTGTTCCTCGGGGGTTTCCGCGGCGGCTCGGATGGAGCAGGCAACGTCCTGCGCCGGTGGGTGCGCGCGGTTCTCGGCAACCCTGAAACCTGGAAGAACTCCAACTACCCGCTTGTGGTTAACAACAGCTGGGGCGGCGGCATGGATGTCAACGAAAAGGTTGCGCTGCGCATGGTTCGTGACTCCGCCGATCTGGGAGTGGAAATGTTTCACCTCGATGCCGGCTGGTTCCGCGGCGTCGGCGACTGGTATCCCAATCCGCAGAAGTTCCCCCACGGCCTGGCCTTCATCGCCGACGAGGCGCATAAACACGGTTTGAAATTCGGTCTCTGGGTGGACTGGACTCAGGCGGGCTTGTCCACCCAGCCCGGAGCTCTGAATGCGCGTGACCCCAAAGTTCGCGATTGGATGGTTACCGATCTTCCCGCCGACTGGAAGCCGGAGCCTTTCAAGGGCCAGACCATCGACCTGGGCGTGCCGGAGGCAAAGCAGTGGGCGCAGCACGAAGTGGACCGCATTGTCACCGATTACCATCTCGACATGCTGGAGCACGACGGCTACCTGGTAGCGCACGGATGTGATCGTACAGATCATCCGCACGCTGCTCCAGATCCGCTGAACAAGTGCATCTACAAGTCATGGGGAGCCTACTGGGTGGACAGTTCAAATTCCACGGACGTCAGCTACCACGCGGTTCGCGCCTACTACGAGATTTATTCCAAGCTGCGCCAGGATCATCCCGGCCTCCTGTTTGAGATCTGTAACGATGGTGGCAGGATGGTCGATTTCGGCAGCGCCTCTCACGGTGACTATTTTTCCATCACGGATACATATGACCCGCTCTCCAACCGCCGGGCATTTTACGACACCAGTCACGTCCTGCCTTCCGCGATGCTGGAAACCTACGTCGAGAAATGGCCAACGCCCCGCATCGAGAACTTTCGCTATATGCTGCGCAGCGGCATGATGGGATGGCTGACCATCATGATCGATACGAGTGCCTGGTCGGCCGTACAGCGGGCCGAAGCCAGGGAAGAGATCGATCTCTACAAGAAGGAGCTTCGCCCGCTGATTCGCGATGCCAGCCTGTATCATGTTTCTCCGCGGCCGGACGGCGTGCGCTGGGATGGTATTCAGTATTGGGATTCGGACCGCCATCGGGGTGTGGTGTATGCATTTCGTGGAACCATCGAAGCAGAAAAGGCACATGCGTTCCTGCTGAAAGGGCTTCAGCCATCAGCACGTTACCTGCTCAGGTTCCACGATCATAGCGCTCCCGATCGCACCGCCACGGGTCGAGAACTCATGCAGCGGGGCCTGAAGGTTACGCTTCCTTGGTCGAACAGTTCCGAACTGATATTCATCGAAGCAGAAGCGCACTAGCGACGCGGAGATTCGCCGTCCTTGAAAGTTTGTCGAAGATGACGAACTGAAACCCTCACCTCGGCTCGCCGGCTGCGTCGCCTTGATCAGCGGCGGCGCCCATGGCATTCGGTAGTAGAATAGCTGCCCATCTCGCGCTACGCAGCTGATTTTGTCGGTTAGAAGAACGCAATCTCAACCTGGAGGAAGCAGTGGCACTGACGATCACAAGTCTGTCCAAGACTTACCCGAACGGGGTGAAGGCGCTCAAGAACCTCTCCCTCTCCATCGGCAACGGCATGTTCGGCCTGGTGGGACCGAACGGCGCTGGAAAGAGTTCGCTGATGCGTACTATTGCCACGCTTCAGGATCCCGACTCTGGGTCGGTCAACCTGGACGGCATCGACGTCCTCCGCCAGAAAGACGAGGTCCGCCGCATCCTCGGCTACCTTCCGCAGGAGTTCGGCGTCTACCCCAAGATCTCCGCCCTGGACATGCTCGAACACATCGCCGTCATGAAGGGGATGACTGCCTCAGCCGAGCGCAAGGAAACCATCGATGCTCTGCTCCAGCAGACCAATCTGTGGGACGTCCGCAAGAAGGCGCTCTCCACATTTTCCGGCGGCATGAAGCAGCGCTTCGGTATCGCCCAAGCCCTGCTGGGCAATCCCCGCCTCGTTATTGTCGACGAGCCCACCGCCGGTCTGGACCCTGCCGAACGTAATCGCTTCCTGAACCTTCTTTCCTCGCTGGGGAGCGACCGCACCGTGATCCTCTCTACCCATATCGTCGACGACGTCCGCCAGCTCTGTCCCCGCATGGCCATCATCGCCTCGGGCGAACTGCTCCTGGAGGGCGCACCCAGCGACGCCCTGGCAGCCCTTAAGGGGAAGATCTGGTCAAAGGTGGTGGCTAGCGACGATGAGTTGCGCTCTTTAGAAACTCAACTCCACGTCATTTCCACGCACCTTGTTGGCGGTCAGCACGAGATACGGGTGTACGCGGACAGCTCTCCGGGCGACGGTTTCTGCTCAACCGATTCCGACCTTGAGGACGTCTATTTTCTCAACCTCTCGCAGCAGGCCAAGCGTCCGCTTACAAATTAACGCCTCGCAACTGGAGGATCCGACATGGCACTTTTTTGGGAGTTCTTCACCTTCGAGCTCAAGTTTCGCTTCAAGAGCCTTTCGACCTACGTCTACTTCCTCCTCTGGCTGATGTTCTCCTTCTTCTGCGTTGCGTCAGAAAGCTTTGGTCCCATCGGTAACAGCAACGGCAAGATCCTGCTCAACGGGCCCTACGCCAACACCTTCAACGACATGTTTGCCGGATTTTTCGGCATCATCGTGATTGCCGCCATCTTCGGCACCTCCATCCTACGTGACTTCCAGCGCGACACCTACCAGATCCTGTTTACCAAGCCAATCTCCAAATTCTCCTACCTCGGCGGCCGATGGGCCGGGTCGTTCGTGACCACGGTCTTCGCCTTCTCTGGCATGCTCTTCGGAACGTTCCTCGGCACATTCGCGCCCTGGGCAGACCACACCCGCATTGGTCCGAATCACCTCTGGACTTACCTCCAGCCCTTCTTTTCCATCCTCATCGTCCAGATATTCTTCATCGGCTCGGCATTCTTTGCTGTGGCTGCGCTCACCCGCAAGATCTTCATCGTCTATCTCCAGGGTGTGGCCTTGTTCATGATCTACCTCATCAGTTTCACGGTCTTCTTCGCGACCCGCTCACTCGAGCACTTCTGGTCCGGCATCTTCGATCCCATCGGCGTAATCCTGGTCGACGACGTCACCCGTTACTGGACGGTCATCGAAAAGAACACCCAATTGATCACGTGGTCGCACGCTCTCGTCGGTGGCGTATTCCTCTACAACCGTCTCCTTTGGCTCATTGTCGGCGGCTTATCGCTGGTTACCGTATGGGCGCTGTTTCCCATGTCGGTGGAAGCCCTGACAGCTCGCTCCCAGGGCCGCCGCGCCGCCAAGGCAAAGGAACAGGAACTCACGGAGGCCTTGCCCGTTCGCTCCCTCGTTGCCGCTCGCCTCCCCCTCGTCCATCAGGCCTTCACTCCCGCCACTACCTTCGCCCAGTACGTTTCACTATCTCGATTGCGCCTGCACAATATCTTCCGTGACCTGGTGTTCTGGGCGATCGTCGCCCTTCTCGTCGCCTTTGGCGTCAATAACGGCCAGTTCGCCGGCCGCGTCGCTGACCAGGACGTCTGGCCTGTCACCTACCTCATGGTCCAGGCCGTCGAGGGGAGCGCTCTGCTCTTCCTCTTCATTGTCGCTACCCTCTACGCCGCAGAGCTTCTCTGGCGCGAGCGCGACACCAACTTCAGCGGCATCCATGACGCTCTGCCTATGCGCGAGTCGACCGACTGGCTCTCGCGCCTGACCGCCATCGTCGTCGTCGAGATCATCCTGCTCGCGGTCGCCATGCTCGTCGGCATTTTCATGCAGACCATCGCTGGTTACTACCACTACGAGCTCCTGCAGTACTTCAAGGAGCTGTACATCGTGACCTTCCCCCAGGTCCTCACGTTCATCTTTCTGGCGCTTTTCATCCAGACCGTTGTCTCGAACAAGTTTGTGGGTCACGCCATCGTGATCGGCATCTTCGTCCTTTTGCCCATCCTCTACAACTTTGGCTGGGAGAACACCCTTTACCTCCTCGGCCAGACCCCCACCTACACCTACTCGGACATGAACGGCTACGGCCACTTTGTTCCCGCCCTTTTCTGGTCAATTGTCTACTGGTTCGCAATCATGGCTGTGCTGGGCGTCATCTCCGTGGCCTTGGCTCGGCGCGGAGCGGAAGACTCGCTGCGAGCCCGCGCCCACCTCGCCTTTAGGCTCGCTCCCCGGCTCGCTCCGCTCGCACTGCTTTTTGCCGTTATCGCGATCGGTGCGGGCTCCTGGTATTTCTACAATGCACACGTCCTCAACGAGTACCTAGACTCCAAGGCGCGCCGCGATATCCAGGCCGACTACGAACGCAAGTTCAAACAGTACGAAAACCTGCTCCAGCCCAAGGTCACTGCAGTGGATGCCGCCATCAACATCTATCCTGACCGCCGCTCCTTCGACGGAAGCGTCCGCCTGACGCTTCAGAACAAGACCAACCAGCCGATCACCCAGATCCATCTCACCGATCAGAAACAGTCGGTCACGAACGTTCACTTCGACCGGCCCTTCCACCGACTCAGCTCCGCAGCGCGCAACCTCTACTCCATCTACGCCCTCGAACAACCCTTGGCGCCCGGCGAAACCCTCACCTTCACCTGCAATGTCGGCCACCAGACCCGCGGCTTCCGTGACGGCAACGAGCTGCCGGAGTTCGCCTACAACGGCACTTTCTTCGACTCCGACTATCTTCCCTACATCGGCTACAACACCAATGTCGAGCTTGACGACCCGCGCCGCCGCCGCGAAGAAAAACTTCCGGCTCTCGAAGAGATGGCCCACCGTGGCGACCCCGCGCATTCGGTGAACAATATTTTCCTGAACGAGTCCGACTGGATCACCTATCACACGGTCGTCAGCACTTCGCCGGACCAGATCGGCATCGCGCCCGGATACCTCCAACGCGAATGGCAGGCCGACGGCCGCCGATTCTTCGAATACAGCATGGGATCCACCCACATCCTCGACTTCTTCGCCTACATCTCTGCCCGCTACCAGATCCGGAAGGAGACCTATCATGGGCCCAACGGCGACGTCGCCCTCGAGGTCTACTACGACCCGGCCCACACCTACGACGTCGGCGACATGCTCGCCAGCTCCCGCGCCGGCCTCGACTACTATCAACGCATCTACAGCCCCTATCAGTTCAGCCAGTACCGCATCTTCGAGTTTCCCCGCTACCGCACCTTTGCACAGTCTTTCCCCAACACCATTCCGTACTCCGAAGGCATCGGCTTCATCGGACGCGTCAAGAAGCCCACCGACATCGACTTCACCTACTTTGTCACCGCCCACGAACTCGGCCACCAATGGTGGGCCCACCAGTTGGTCGGCGCCAACGTCGAAGGTTCAAATATGATGTCGGAAAGCCTCGCCGAATACTCCGCCCTGCAGGTGATGGCGCACAAGTACGGCCGCGATCTGATGCATCGCTACCTCCGCCATGAGCTCGATCGCTACCTGCGCGGCCGCGCCGGCGAGATCCGCCACGAGCCGCCGCTCGCTCTGGTCCAGCGCGAGCCCTACGTCTGGTACCAAAAGGGCGGCCAGGTCCTCTATACCCTCGCCGACTACATCGGAGAAGACAAGCTCAATCTCGCGCTCCACAACTTCCTTATGCAGTACCGCTACGCCAACGCCAACAACCAGGTCGACGCCCACGACAATCCTCGCGCCTCCGAGACCATGGACGGTCCCTATCCCGACACCCGCATGCTGGTTGACGCTATCCGCGCCCAAACTCCGCCCGAGCTTCGGTACATGGTCGAGGACGGCTTTAACCGCATTGTCCTCTACGACAACAAAGCGGTGTCGGCTACTTCGCAGAAGACGCCTGACGGCAAATACAAGGTCACCCTCGAGGTCCAGACTCGCAAAGTACAGGCCGATGGCAACGGCGCAGAAACGCCCATGCCCCTTGCCGACTACATCGAAGTCGGCGTCTTCAGTGGAAAGAAGGATGAGGAGAAGCCCCTCTATCTCAAGAAGGAGAAATTTACCGAGGAACACAGAACCTTCGAGATCATCGTCGACCAGCCGCCCACGCTCGCCGGCATTGACCCCTACAATAAGCTCATTGACCGGAATGCGGACGATAACATGATCGATGTCACAAAGCGTTGATCGATCCCTGGTCCGACGCAGTTAATGAGTGCAATCGCGAATTGCGCTACAGACGGTTCGTCCGCCTTGCCTGTGCCCGTGCTCTTGTTTGAGTGTGATCTCGCTCACAGAACGGCGGCCTCGGCCGGATGGAGTATTGAGTGTGGTGGACGGCAGGCTGATGCCACAGGCTCGCACCCGTGCTCCAGCCGTCTTCTGCGTGGCCCCATCCGAGAGGCCTCCAGTGCATTGGATAAAACCCACCCGGCTGCGCTGTTTTTCGCAGATCGTCTTCTTTCTTCTGTTTCTCTTCCTTCTATTGCGCACTGAGTTCCGAGGATCGCTTGTCTCCACCGGAAGTGACATCCGGCTGCCCTATCCGGTCCGATTCTTCTTCCAGCTTGATCCATTGGTCGCGTTGTCGAATGCGCTGGCAAGCCATGCGCTGTACCGAGGGCTGTTGTGGAGTCTGGTGGTGCTGATTCCCACCATGTTTCTCGGGCGCTTCTTCTGCGGCTGGATCTGTCCACTGGGCTCGATTCATCACTTCTTTAGCAGCGTGCGATCGGAGCGCAAACGCGGCAAGCAATTGATTGAGTCGAACCGCTACAAACGCTGGCAGACCACGAAGTACTACCTCCTGATTCTGGCGCTTGCAGCAGCGGTCATGGGCACTGGGATTGTGGGATGGCTGGATCCTTTCTCGCTTCTGGTGCGCTCGCTGGGTTTGTCGATTCTTCCGGGAACCAACTACGCTCTGCGCGCGGTCTTGGGGGCGCTCGAGCACAGCCGATTTGCTTTCGTGGCGACTGCCGGCAGCGTGCTGCATTTTATTTTCGGAGCACTGCTACTCAGCTTCAAGCAGCCGTTTTTCCAGCAAGGCGTTTGGCTGGGCCTGATTTTCATTTTTCTTGTGGCCCTGAATTTTCGCGTGACTCGTTTCTGGTGCCGTGCACTGTGTCCGCTTGGGGCGCTGCTGGGGATCGTCTCGCGCTGGTCAGTGCTGGGGCTGGTCAAGACTCCGGAACATTGCAAGGACTGTAATCGCTGCTTGTTGCGCTGTCAGGGCGGCGACGATCCCATCGGAGGCGTTCCCTGGCATCAACCTGAGTGTCATCTATGCCTGAATTGCGTGGATGATTGCCCAGAGCATGGTTTGCAGTTCAAGTTTTTTCCCCGGCAGGAGGTGGCGGGTACAAACCTGCGGCGGCGCAAGGTGCTCACCGGACTGGCTGCAGGCGCGGGGCTTGTTCCTCTGATGCGGGCTACGCCCGGATTCGCCAGCGGGCGCCATGAGCGGCTGCTGCGTCCCCCGGGAGCGCTCGATGAGGGGTACTTCCTGTCGCGCTGCATTCGCTGTGGCGAGTGCATGAAGGTGTGTCCGAACAATGCTCTGCATCCCACGCTGACCGAAGCAGGGCTGGAAGGTATGTGGACGCCGGTCTTAGTCCCGCGCCTGGGCTACTGCGAAACCAGTTGTGTGCTGTGCTCGCAAGTCTGTCCCACAGGAGCGATTTGGGAGATCACGTCGAAAGAGAAAGGTTGGGCTGTGGACTTGACCGCCGCTACGAAACCCATCCGGCTGGGCACGGCTTTTTATGATCGTGGTCGTTGCTTGCCCTGGGCGATGGCGACCGAGTGCATCGTCTGCGAAGAGTGGTGTCCAACCTCACCCAAAGCCATCTACCTTGGTCCGGCAGACGTGATCGACGCAGCAGGTACGGTCAAGCAAGTGAAACAACCCTACCTTGATCCGGCCCGTTGTGTGGGTTGTGGCGCTTGCGAGTATGCCTGCCCGGTGCAGGATCGCCCGGCAGTATACGTAACCAGCATCGGGGAGAGCCGCTCACGAACCAACCAGATTCTGCTGAACCGGAAAAAAGGATAGAAAAATGCCCGTTTGTTTTGCCACTGTCCGCCGCGTGTTGCTGACCACCATGTCCGTGGCCTTGCTCGGAGGGGTGGCATGCAACCGGCCGCCCGGAGTTCCGGCGACACCGTTCCCCGCCTCCGGTGAGGTTGCGGGGTGGGCCAAGACAGACGACGTACGCACTTTCCCGGCTGCGGACCTCTGGAACTACATCGACGGCGATGCTGAGCGATACGTGAAGGCAGGCGTGCGGTCGGCCTCCACTGCTGACTACAAGTATCAGAACAAGTTCGACGCGGCGGTTGACATCTACATCATGGCCAATGCGGCAGGTGCCCGGAAGATTCTCGAGGCGGAGCCCACGGGCGAGGCGAAATCCGTGCAACTGGGCGACAGCGCCCGTTTGTATGCCGGGAGTCTGATTTTCATCAAGGGACCTTATCTCGTCCGGATTGTCGCCTACAAGGTATCTCCGGATGTGCAGCCAGCACTGCTGGAACTGGGCCGTGGGATCGAGACGCGACTCGCGACCTGAGAGGAGTCACCGGAGCAGCGTGCGTCGGATCACTGCAAGAGCAGCATCCGCCGCAGTATCTGTAAGTAGTCTGTGCCTCTACGGAGGGCTTATGCCACAAGCCGATCAAACCCTGCTAAGTCGTCGCGAAGCGCTAATCCGGTTGTTACGTCTGGGAGGAGCCAGTGCCGGAGCAGTCGGGCTGGGTTTGTGGCTCAGCGACCACAGTTGGCCGCCTGAGCCTGCGCTCGCCATGACGGTGAGGCGCAGCCATACGATACCAGTAGACCCGAAATTGCCGGAGATGGCGATCATCCAGGGTGACGACCCGGCACAGCTCGTGCGTCAGGCTTTTGAGGAACTTGGGGGAATTCGCCGCTTCATTGCGCGCACAGACGTCGTCCTCGTGAAGCCTAACATCGGTTGGGACCGCACTCCGGAACAGGCCGCCAATACCAATCCTGCTGTCGTCGCGGAAGTCGTGCGGCAATGCCTGGACGCGGGAGCAAAGCGGGTCATCGTGACCGACGTCAGCTGCAACGACGCCCGCCGCAGCTTTCAGCGCTCGGGCATTTCTGAGGCAGCGCAGCGTGCGGGCGCCGAGGTCATCCTGCCTGATCCGGCTAGATTCAAGGATGTTGACCTGCAGGGTGAAGTGCTGCGGGAATGGCCGGTTCTCGATCTCTTCCTGAATGTCGACAAGGTCATTAATATCCCGATCGCGAAGCACCACAGTCTGACGGGCACGACCCTGGGCATGAAGAACTGGTACGGGATGCTGGGAGGGCCCCGCCATCAGTTGCACCAGAAAATCCACGAAAGCCTCGTCGATCTTGCCGACTTTGTGCGTCCAACCCTCACCCTCATCGATTGTTACCGGGTCCTCATGCGCAACGGTCCGACTGGAGGCAACCTGGAAGATGTCCTGCTCAAGAAGACGCTGGTGGCGGGAACTGATCCGGTGGCGCTCGACGCCTACGTCGCAAAAGCCTACTGGAATCTGGAGGTTTCCTCTCTCCCGTATCTGCAGATGGCGGCTAAGCGGGGCCTGGGAACGTATGAGTTTGAGAAGGTTCGCACGCGCGTAAGACGCAGTGCATGAAAGAAGGAAGGAAGGTGGAGCGTTATGAACTCCCGACTCTTAAACTACGCATCTCGGCGAGTGAACTGGGGGATCGTGCCAATTCTCGCTTGGCTGTCACTCTCCACAGGATTCTTGGCCGCACAGGCCACTTTTTCAGCCGGACCGCTTCTGCTGCACCAGGTGAGGACGATCTATGTCACTCCGTCCTCCGATGATTTTGTGCTCTTGGTCAAAGCTCGTCTCGAAAAATGGGCGGCGGTCGGGATCGCTTCAAGGCCGGAAGAAGCTGATGCGATTCTCACTTGTCAAACTGAAAGCAAGATCGTGCCCGCCAAGGTGCTTGTACGGCTGACGATTGCAGAAGTTGCCCTGGTGGACCGTCATTCTCAGAAACTAATTTGGCGGACCACGAAATCCTCGCCCTTTGATACAAACAGATTGGCGGATGACATTATGGAGCAGCTCAAGCAGGACTGGAGAAAATCAGCCGTCGACTATTGAGGAAGACCGAGCGTGCCGGCTGCAATAAGTGGCATCGGATGAAGGGCCACAGCAAAGACAGACGGAGGCAGCTTATGAACGTCTATGAAGTCGATTTGCACGGTACCGACAGCATTTATCTGCTTGCGCCCACAAAATACCGGGCCCTGGAACTGGCGGGAGATTACTTAGCCGACGCGGGCCGGGGGGACACGCTCCAGTCGGGCAAATTCGTGATACGTCAGCTTGATCTGTCCGAAGAGCAGATACTCCGTCCCGAAAGATGTCGAGCTTGTTCCCTGAATGAATAGATCAATCACTTCGACAGTGGCGCTGCAACTGTTCATTCTTCAGCCATCCGGCGCTCAACCGCACAAGCGTAGCCAAAGGCGAGCCGCCGGAGACTATTTGTTCTGCTCAGGTAACTGTGATGTGTGACCCGTGGCCGTTTTCACGGTGAGCGTTGGTGAGATCGTTGCGACCTGCTTCGGCTTATTGACGTCCAGCAACTCGTGGAGCCGTCTCGAAATCGTCATCCCCTCTTCTTCGGCACCTGGCTGAGTTGAGCGACGACGGTGCATTCGTATCGATGCGAACCACTCCTGCAGAAACATTGCGGACGTACCCGTGTTCCTTGCTTTGCGCACAATGATGCTGCAATGAGAGTGTCACGAGTGGGCATTCCCTTCCGTGATGCTGGTCACGGATGGAGGTGCTGCTCTTCATCCGACGATCTCCGCAGCTTCCTCAAGGTTGGGCTTGCCTTCAACGGAGCCCGCTGGGACAAAGGCTAGATCTTTATGCAGTCCGCTTGCGCTCCACGTGCGCACGTTCCAGGTAGCGGCCACTCCGCAGATCTATCCGCACATCTTCTCCCGGAGCGATGAAGAGCGGAACCCGGATCACCAAACCGTTCTCGAGAGTGGCTTCCTTCCAGGCGCTGTCCTGTTGCAAGTGGGACGGTGGAGTGGTGCGGGCGACCCGGGCCTCCACGATGTCCGGCAAGACGGCTCGAATTGGTTTACCCTCAAAAAAGTCCAGCGGAACCGAAGTGCCAGCCGGCAAGAACTCCCCTGCAAGCCCGAGCATTTCGGAAGGGACTTCGACCTGTTCGAACGTAACCGGATTCATCACTGTACAGTTGTCCCTCTCGCGGAAAAGGAACTCCATGTTCTGGCGCTCGACCTGCAAGTCTTCCAGCCGTTCCTGTGGGCGGAAGTGCGTTTCCCACAGGTGACCGGTCCGAACATTGCTGAGCTTTGTTTTGACCACCCCGCCCAACTTGGCGGCTCCGGCTTTGGATTCCACCTCAAGGATTCGGTAGATTTCTCCTTCGAGGCGGATCACCGTTCCCGCTTTCAACTCAGACGCAATGATCATGGCAAGTCTCCGTCAATTTTCTCTTCAGGGATCGTCCCGGCGCTGGACACGAAAACCCAGTCGGTCTGCACTTGGTACTTCAAACGTCATCATTTGAGCGTCAACGGTTCCTGGGCGACCAACTGGGACGTCAACCATGAAGTGCTTGCATTGGCGCTCCCCGCAAGCGGCTCAAGACAGACTCGAGCAGTTCCTCATTCTTGCGCAGCGCCAGCTTGAATTCGTAGTGGTCTGTGTGCGAGATCTCTTTCTGCAGCTCCCGATGTCGTTGCTCAAGAATGCCCAACAGAAGTTCCTGTTCGTCAGTGGTTAATGTCAATTCCACGATCCCTCCTGATAGACTCTCGTGATTTCCCCGCTCCTTCATTGAGGCCACGTATTCGTCCACCGAATCAAGGCGAAGGCCGAGCCGAGGTTTTAAGCTGAGAGCGGCAGATCGCTAGACCAAGCGTCGGCGGTGATCAGCCAGTTCTTTCCTACGCGCCTCCAAACCGTCAGGTACTTGCCCCGATCTTCCTTCTTCATACCGTCATTTTGAGGAATGTTCATCCGGTACGTTCCCACATCCCAGGCGATGGGGCCTTCCTGCTTGATGTACGTAACTTTGAATGCCAGTCCCGACACGCCATGCCCGAGTGGCGCTTTGAGATACTCCCGAATGGCCTCGCGCCCGTGAACAGCCTCGTGGTGCGGAGGAAGGTAAACGGCGTCTTCGGCGTACGCCGCGACCACTCCGTCGAGTTCTCCCGCATTCCAGTGCCGAGCCCAGTCATCGCCCATTTGGCGGATCGTAGCGCCGGCATTGATTGTCCGCTTTTTCCGAACAATGCGCCCCGATCTACTCCTCATGCTTCCGACGCGCTTCTTTGCAGTTAATCGCATGGCAGGCCTCCTTTGGAGAAAGGCTTACAGAAACGGCGCGACTTCTCCGTTTCGATCTGGTCATTTTCTCTTCGGTTGAGGCGTTGTTTCCACAGATTGTGAAAACCATTGCTTGCTCGTAACACGCCGGCCTGTCTGGGCGCCGGATGGTGATTTTTCCAGTCGTTTTCGACCCGCAAGCATTCTCGCAGCTGTCACCTCCGCAAGCGCCTCGCCCCGGTGTGAAAAATGTCTCTGCATTGCCCCCTCCTTTCAACCCAGCGCTGGAGAAATCAAGCAGCGCGCATCAAGTCGGCAGCATCTCGCAGCAGGCGTTGTACATCTTCATCGCTGACCTGGCTGAAATCCTGATACCACTGCGACACTGCCAAAAGCAGTTCCGGTTCTGCCACGCTGACGACTTCGTCTGCTTCCATCCGGACTGCACTGCAGCCGGAGGCCGCAGCGACTGGAACAGCCACCACGACTCGCGCGGCTTTTCGCCGACGGACAGCTGCGATCGCCGCCAGAATGCTGCATCCAGTCGCGATGCCGTCATCCACGAGAATGATCGTTTTCCCAGCTAGCTCCAGCGGTGGACGGCGGCCGCGATATAACTCTTGGCGGCATTCGACTTCCTTCTGCGCGGCCGCTGTCATTTCTCGGACTTCCTCTTCTGACACGCAAAGCTCCCGGACTATCGAGAGATCGAGTATCTGCACGCCACTCTCAGCCGCGGCGCCCATGGCCAGTTCCGTATTCCAGGGGGTCCCGAGCTTGCTGACCACAAAGACATCGAGCGGGGCGCGCAGCGCAGCGGCTACCGCGATCGCCACCGGCACACCACCCCGGGGAAGGCCCAGCACAATCACATCGTTACGACGGGAGTATGCCGACAACTTCCCCGCGAGCAAACGCCCAGCCTGGGCCCGATCAACGAATGGGAGCACTTCAAGGTCTTCGTCTTCCTCTCGGAACAACATGGTTCACTCTTCCCGTTCATGCAGCTTCCAGTTGCGGTTTACAGCCGACAGTGCCCGACCCTATTCCACCCACACTGGTCTTCCGTTTGGCTTCCGAAACGCCATAGTCTGGGTGCCCCGAACCACCGTGCGCGCAATGAGGGCGTCATGTCCCTCGTAGATGATTCTCGATCCGACCACCTGGATCTGGTCTCCCTTGCTGAAGCTCAAATTATTGCCACGAAGAAACCGCTGGGGAGCAACGTGCACCTGAACCGCGCCGTTCTCCGTTTCCAGCGTCAAATGAGTTCCTTCATCCCCGCTGATCGGACAGTAAAACTCCTGCACGTCCTGTACTACGCCTTGCACGGTTACCTCGTTGGAAGCGTTATAAGCTGGTGCGTTCTGCAACGGGCTAGGAGCGAACAACAGAATTACGAGAACGGCAAGTGCGCAGCCCATAATCATTTGTGGAATTCTCATAGCACTCCTCTTTTTCTCCGCGACTTGATACGCGGTAACTCCATCAAGCTGCCGCAGCCACGCTTTCGTGGGTTTTCTCAGCCTTAGGGAGTTCGAACTTCAACAGCCCCGCCTGCAGTTCGACCACGGCTCCCTGCGGATCAATCTCCGTTGGAAGGTCGATGAGCCGCAAAACCTGATCGGGGTACCAGTCGATGTAATCGATTTTCTCTTCCCCAGTCTGACTGACGGTAACTTCTCTTCGTCCGAGGATGGTGACCCGTTTGGGCTCGATGCTGACTTGGAGTTCGCCTTCTCCGAAGCCGAGAATGTAGGCGCGAAGACTCAACCGGCTTTCTGATTCGAACGTCGCGATCGATACAGGACGTAATAGTTCCGATTCTGCTTGGAACCAGTCTTCCCAGTCGTGGCCATGCTCACGACCGCGTTTTTCGAACAACTCAAAAGCCCTGCGGGCGATCGCAAGTTGCACCGATTGCATTTCCCAGCGCAGGCTTTCTGGATCTCGTGGTCGTAACGGCGTGGCTAGTGGTTCAGGATTGAGCGCAGGCCTTTCGGTGGCTTTCATAACAGCCTCCTTCGAGCAGCGGAGGTGAAAGAGAATCGCTCGGCCGCTTGCCGGGACCAGTCACCAGCTAAAGGGATCTACGGTAGATAGGGCCGGGCTTAACGGGAGACCCTTCCACACTTCAGATTCTCCTCGCCGGTTAGCTGGTTTGCTGTGATCCGCGTCACCAGGTGGTCATGTTTCTGCACAGATCACAAATTCAGTTCAGACTGCCGCGGTCCTGGTCACCGAAATATCGTGCCGCATCGCGAATGCAATGTGGGGCCGGTCTGGGAGAAGATGGGGTGGACAGGCTCGCCGCGCCCTCCAGAGTTCATCCAGCGGAGAACCACACATTAACGCGCGTAGTTTGACCGCGGCCGGATCATGAAAAGAATCGTCGGTCGTTCACCGCTCAACTTCAATCCTGGGAAGGACTTGGAAGGTTTATTCCTGAGAGGGTTTGGTTGCGGGGGGTGGATTTGAACCACCGACCTTTGGGTTATGAGCAATATCTTCTTGCAGGACCGCCGCGAGCGAACGAGAATTTCCTAATCTCTTCAGTTGTGGCGACCTAAATCGGCAGCGAACGCGCGGGACCCCAGCTTTCTTTGACTCTCTGCGCTAGCTCGCGAAAGTCCCTGGCTTGTTTGTGACTGGCCTTTACTTGGAGCTGTGCGAGCTGTCGAGATTTCTCAGTGGGCAGGAGTGAAACCAAAGCTTCAAGTTCGGTTGCCGCCTCGTGCGCGTGGTCAGCCTCTCTGATCATCAAATGTTCAAATTTCCGGACTGCCTCGTCGTGATCCATATTTCCCTCCTCATGAAAGTTTGGCGCGGAATGGTCTCCAACGCGTCAAGTCTTCTTCGCCTTCGCGGGAGGAACCAGCGCGACGGCGGCCTCGGGGGTGAGCAGGAGGAAAGTGAATGTCTCCTGCAGGTACAAGCGGACCGCGGCATCGTTGTGGTTGAGGTAGCCGATGGAGACGTCCTGCCCGATGTGTAGTTCGAAATCACCGCCACGAGTGGTCAGCACGAAAGCGCCGGCGATGGCGGGCGCCCACATGATTTGATCTTTGACCAGCCGCTTGACGTGCTCCAACACCGGGTATCCGTGGTCGCTGGTTTCGGCGAGTGCGGTGTAGGCGTCGGCGCCGAGGAGCACCGAGTAGGGGCCATTGACTCCGACGAGACGCAACTGGCTCAAGCTTTGAGCGATGGCATCGGGGTACTCGCGAACGTCGGCGGGAAGCGTCTTGATGGGATTGCTGGTGCCCTGGCGGATGCCCCCAATGCCGGCGGCAGCATAGCCGTCGAATATAGCGGCGTCCTCGGCAAAGGCGATCTGTCGCGCGGCGTGCTTTGCCGGTTGCCAATCGGAGTCGTTCGCCCCCCGATCGACATCGTCGATCGCTTTGCGATCCAGTTCGAACGGAACACGTAGCTCGACTAACGCCTTCACCTCTCGCTGGCTCGCGACGATGCCTTTCG
>Ga0209517_10000100_pt1 | contig 139835 bp, 113 predicted proteins | sample PeaSoiMetSII2010_FD_187695 | JGI IMG/M metagenome (GOLD analysis project Ga0209517, IMG submission 187695) | Peat soil microbial communities from Weissenstadt, Germany - SII-2010 (SPAdes) (version 2) | ecosystem: Environmental > Terrestrial > Soil > Wetlands > Peat | place: Germany...
TCCGCGCCTGGGGCAGCCACAACCAGAACAAAGTGGGCGCCGCCTATCCGGTTACTGAAACCGAATTCAGCGATGCCACTCTGAGTGGTGAAGAGCTCGAGTTCAACCTCGAGACGCAGTGCTCGTTTGCCCAGAGACTGGGCAGCGGCAAGGCGGTCTGCACCTGCGGTACCGGTGACTAATTAAGCTAGCCGGAAAGAAAGGGAACTGACCATCAGAGCGGCGGCCGCAAGGCCGCCGTTTTGCTTTGCATTTCTACGCGGCGCAGCGCTTTCAGCGTGCGCGTAAGAACTAGATTTCGGGGAAGACGTAAGAACAAGATTTCGGGAAAAGACGGTAGACCAAAACCTACGAAAAACCAGCCGCGGAGCGGCGGTATATTTTAGCCCAGGACGTAAGTCCTGGGTAGGCATCGAAGGAAGGAACGAGTCCCGGAGGGACGGCACCAGTTCTCACGGAAGGTCTTTCACCGCCCACGATAAGCGGCTTATCTCCAATGCCGGCTTTACCCGCCGAAGTCGGACTGGTTGGCAAGAAGTGCTTTTTCAGCGCCCCTGAGTGATTCTCCTCCCCGGTCCACCTAACCCATTCCGGCTAAGTCCGTCAGCTAGAGCGTTTGGCTAAGCAACGTGGGTACTTTGCAAGCGCTTCTTCTCCCTGTACCGTTCTGCCAGCGCGGGTCCCCTGCTCCCTCCCCCCAGCATGCCGGCGCCAACTACCACCAAAACCTAACGAGGAGGCTCGTAATGAAGCGCCACATGCTAACGATGTCCCTGGTCGCTCTGGGGCTCTGCGTGCTCGCAGTCAACGCGGTTGCTCAGGAATATGAGAGCGAGGATAACTTCAAGGTCAACTACTTCGCCAACAACGGAGTCGCCGGTGCTCCCGACGCCACCGTTCGCATCGATAACCCCGGTTCCTTCGCCGCCACGGAGTCTGGCTACGGCCCCGGCGTCTCGGACCTGTGCGCCATGATCTACGTGTTCGACAACGATCAGCAGTTGAGCGAGTGCTGCGGCTGCCTGGTAACCCCGGATGGCCTGCGCACCCTCTCAGTCGGTAAGGACCTCACCGGCAACCCGCTGACCGGCCTTAAGTCGAACAACGGCGTCATCAAGATCGTCTCGGCTGCCATCAACAATAGCCCGTGCGATCCCACCGAAGACGTTTATCCGGTTCCGAACATCCGGGCTTGGGCGAGCCACATCCAGAACAAAGTAGGCGCCGCCTATCCCATCACGGAAACCGCCTTCTCCGACGCCACTCTGAGCGCGCAAGAACTCGGGTTCAACCTCGAAGCGCAGTGCTCGTTCGCCCAGCGTCTGGGCAGCGGCCACGCTGTCTGCAGCTGCGGTACCGGTGACTAATCGCGTTGATCGTTTAGGAGTACGGGGACCAAACGGCGGCCGCAAGGCCGCCGTTTGTATTCCACTCACTGGTGCCCCCAAGCCAAACCAAAGTTCATGCTCGAATCACTAGCCATTCCGCCTAGCCCTAAGATCTAGTCCGTTCGGACGATGGCAACCCGTTTTAGTCCGATCAGCGTAGGTTCCCGAGCTACCGATTTGGCTAAGCAACTCGGGTACTTTGCAAGGATCTTGGCGCCCTGTAACTTCTATCTGCGTCTCTGCTGGACCCTCCCCCCAGTTCGGCACGCCACTACAAATGGAGGTCTCGTGATGAAGCGCCACATGCTAACGATTTCCCTGGTCGTTCTGGGGCTCTGCGTGCTCGCAGTCAGCGCGGCTGCGCAGGAGACAGAGGGGAACTACGACAACTTCAAGGTCAACTATTTCGCCAACAACGGAGTCGCCGGTGCTCCCGACGCCACCGTTCGCATCGATAACCCCGGTTCCTTCGCCGCCACGGAGTCTGGCTACGGCCCCGGCGTCTCGGACCTGTGCGCCATGATCTACGTGTTCGACAACGATCAGCAGTTGAGCGAGTGCTGCGGCTGCCTGGTAACTCCCGATGGCCTGCGCACCCTCTCAGTCGGTAAGGACCTCACCGGCAACCCGCTGACCGGCCTTAAGTCGAACAACGGCGTCATCAAGATCGTCTCGGCTGCCATCAACAACAGCCCGTGCGATCCCACCGAAGACGTTTATCCGGTTCCGAACATCCGGGCTTGGGCGAGCCACATCCAGAACAAAGTAGGCGCCGCCTATCCCATCACGGAAACCGCCTTCTCCGACGCCACACTGAGCGCGCAAGAACTCGGGTTCAACCTCGAAGCGCAGTGCTCGTTCGCCCAGCGTCTGGGCAGCGGCCACGCCGTCTGCAGCTGCGGCACTGGTGACTAGTAGCGTTAAGCGTTTTCAGAGTCCGGGGACCAAACGGCGGCCGCAAGGCCGCCGTCCGCATTTGCGGGCTGACCACCTCCGCCTACCCTTTTCTCCAAGTCAAAGACGGCTTCGCCGTGTTACGCAATTCAGCCTAACCGCGTTACTTAGCCCGATCAGGCTAGATTCAGCAACTTAGAGGCTTTGACTAAGCTACGTGGGTAGTTTGCAAACGCGCCGATCCTCAGTATCTTCTTATCTGCGCGTCCCCGCTGGACCCTCCCCCCAGTACGACAGCGCCACTACAAAATGGAGGTCTCGCAATGAAGCGCCACATGCTAACGATTTCTCTGGTCGCTCTGGGGCTCTGCGTGCTCGGAGTCAGCGCGGCGGCTCAGGATACCCCTCCCGGTGCTCCCAACCAGGATTTCTTCAAAATCAACTATTTCGCCAACAACGGAGTCGCCGGTGCTCCCGACGCCACCGTTCGCCTCGACAATCCCGGCAGCCCCGCGATCACGCCCACTGCCGGCGTGAAAACCGACGTTGCGACAGGCGATATCAACCTTTGCGCCATGATCTACGTCTTCGACAACGATCAGCAACTCACGGAGTGTTGCGGCTGCCTGCTCACGCCCGACGGTCTGCGCACTTTGTCCGTTACCCACGACCTCACCAGCAACCCGCTTACCAGTGTCATCTCCAACAACGGCGTCATTAAGATCGTCTCCGCGCTGCCCAACCCAGCTGGCGACGAACTTTGCGATCCCGATGGCGGCAATGAACCGGTGCCGACGATTCGCGCCTGGGCGAGCCACATTCAGAACAAAGTCGGTGCGGCTTATCCCGTCACCGAGACCGCCTTCACCGATGCCACCCTCAGCGAGCCGGAATTCGGAAGCCTGAACGAAGGTTGCCTCTTTGTTGAGCGCCTCGGCAGCGGCAAGGGTATCTGCTCCTGCGGTACTGGCGACTAACCCAACAACGGCTTTTCCTTACCCCAAGTACCCCGCGCTTCGCTGTATCGGAGGCGCGGGGGTTTTTTCCGCGCTGCTGCCGTTATGCGCTAACCCAATCGAATTAGCTTGTCCGTCTCATCCTCCCGGATTAAACCAACTCACTACGCCAGGACACTTCGTCTAACCCACTCAGATTAGCGCCGCTGGCGTAGGGAATTCGACTAAGCAAGGCAGGTAATTGTAACGATCTGTAATCTCCCTCACTGTTGCGGTGCGCGTCCTCCGCTGCTCTCCTCCCCCCGGTACGGCAGCGCCAATCCCTAGGAGGTTTCACATGAAGCGTCACGTGTTCGCAATCTCCCTGATCGTTCTCGGGCTCTGCCTACTCGGAGTAAGCGCGTCGGCACAGACAGACGTATTCAGGATCAACTACTTCTCCAACAACGGCGTCGCTGGCGCCCCGGATGCTACCGTCCGCATCGACAACCCGGGCACCCAAAACACCGCCAACCTGTGCGCGATGATCTATGTGTTCGACAACGACCAGCAGCTCAGCGAATGCTGCGGCTGCATCACCACCGCCAACGGCCTGCGCACTTTGTCGGTCGGACACAATCTGACCAACAACCCGCTGACCGGCGTGGTTTCCAACAACGGCGTGATCAAGATCGTATCGACTCTTCCCAACAACAGCCCTTGCGATCCGACGTCCGCGTTTGAACTCGCACCAGAGCTCCGCTCATGGGCCAGCCACGTTCAGAACAAAGTGGGCGCCGCCTACCCGATCACCGAGACCGAGTTCAGCGCCGCCACATTGAGCGCGCAAGAGCTTGAGTTCAACCTGGTCGAGCAGTGCTCGTTCGTCGCGCGTCTCGGCAGCGGACACGGAATCTGCAGCTGCGGAACCGGCGACTAACTGGCTCGAACGAACCTGCTCCTTCTGCAAGTAGAACGGCGGCCCCTGGGCCGCCGTTTCATTTCAGGATCCGTTAGGCCTCCACGTATGCTAGTCCGGTTTCTCACCATCCGGCTAGTCCAATCGAATTAGTATGTGCAATCTAGGGAATGCGACTAATCAACGCGGGTAGTTGCAAAGGTTTCGGTAACCAGCAATGCTCCTGAAGCGCGTCCTGTGCCCCCCAGCGCGGCAGCGCCACTACTCCCTGGAGGTTCCGTGATGAAGCGCCACCTGCTTGTCATTTCCCTGCTCACGCTGGGACTCGCGCTCAGCGCCGCAGCACAAATCAACACCTCGATCACCAGCACGGGGGATGATGTTACCCAGGATTTCTTCAAGATCAACTATTTCGCCAACAACGTCGCTGGAGCCCCGGACGCGACGGTCCGTATCGACAACCCCGGTAGCCCTGTCGTCCTCCCTGGTGATGCTCCGACAACAGGCGATATCAACCTGTGCGCCATGATCTACGTGTTCCAGGATGACCAGCAGTTGACCGAGTGCTGCGGCTGCCTGGTGACGCCCGACGGTCTGCGCACGCTTTCAGTCAGCAAGGACCTGACCAACAATCCACTGACCGGAATCTCCACCAAGCCTGCCGACGGCGTCATCAAGATCGTCTCCGGCACCGTGAACGACGAGCCCTGCAATCCGGCGGCTCCGTTCCAGGCTCTGCCGACCATCCGAGCCTGGGCCAGCCACGTGCAGAATAAAGTTGGCACGGCATACCCGATCACTGAAACGGCCTTCACCAACGCCACTCTCAGCGGGCAGGAAGCCGATTTCAATCTCTTCGAGCAGTGCCTCTTCGCCCAGAGACTGGGCAGCGGCAAAGGCATCTGCACCTGCGGCACCGGCGACTGAGGAGCGCAGCCGTTACTACTAGTCGGGAGGTCTCGTGATTAATCGCCATCTGCCAACTGTTTCCCTCGTCCTTCTTGGACTGTCCCTGCTCGCCGTCTCGGCGTCGGCTCAGGAAGTCCAGGATTTCCTTCACGTCAGCTATTTCTCCAACAACGGCGTTGCGGGCGCGCCCGATGCCACTGTTCGCCTCGACAATCCCGGAACTCTGGCCAACGAGATCTTCCCGCTCAACCTGTGCGCCATGATTTACGTCTTCGACAACGACCAGCAACTCACCGAGTGCTGTGGCTGCCTGGTCACGCCCGACGGCCTGCGCACCCTCTCGGTCTCGCACGACCTCGCTTCGAACCCGCTGACCGGCGTGGTTTCCAACAACGGCGTCATCAAAGTTCTCTCGGCTGAAGTCAACAACGAGCCTTGTGATCCCACGTCGAACGTGGGTCCGGTCGCGGAAGTGCGCGGCTGGGCGAGCCACATTCAAAACAAGGTCGGCGCTGCCTATCCCATAACCGAAACTCCCCTCACGCTCGCCACGCTCAGCGAGCAGGAAGTGGAGTTCAATTTAGTAGAACAATGTTCCTTCGCCCAGCGCCTCGGCAGCGGCCACGCCATCTGCACCTGCGGCACCGGCGACTAACGAACCGAACACTCCAAGATTGTGGGTGCCCCATTTCTCGCGCGTTCTCTGCGCGAGAAGTGGGGATTCTTTCTTGGACCGATGCAGCCTAAGAAGGTGCCGTCGCAGTAAACAAGTTGCGCACGGACGACGCCGGTGCACGTGCCTGACCTCGTAGAGGCGCTAGAAAACAGCCTGCGGGCCCCGACTCCGATGAGTTTTCAAGCTCTTCGTCCCACCTGTTAACAATCTTGATCCCCCGCAGAAAGAAACAGGCGGCCCGAAAGGCCGCCCACACCACTGACTATCCCCTATCCCCTAACCCCTAGCCCCTCTTTCCCCGCAGCATCGTCACCACCCGCTCATAGTCATCCACGGTCGCATACTCGATCACGATCTTCCCCTTCCCCTTGCGATCGCGAATCCTCACCCGCACGCCCAGCAGCCTCTCCAGCTCCGTCTGCGCCGCCCGCACATTCGGATCGACCCACCGCGCTCCGCCTTTCTTCTTCTCCTGCCCCGGCATCCCTGGCACCGGAGCGAGTACCCCGATCGTCCGCCACACCAGCTTCTCCACCTGGTCGAACGTCAGCCCGTGCTCCACCACGTACTTCGCCGTCTTCGCGATCAGATCCTTGTCCTCGATCTTCAACAATTCCTTCGCCGTGGCAAATGAAATGGAGCCGTCCGCCAGCAGCTTCATCGTCTCTTCCGGCAGCCGCAGCAGCCGCATGTAATTCGCTACTGATTCGCGCGACAGCCCGATCCGCTCTCCGATCTGCCCCTGCGTCATCATGAATTCTTCGCTCAGCACCCGGAACGCTTCGGCCTGCTCCAGCGGGCTCAGGTCTTCGCGCTGCAGGTTTTCGACGATCGTCATCTCCGCCGCCTGCTGCTCCGAGACCCGCCGCACGATGGCCGGAATCGTCTCCCGCCCCAGCATCCGCGACGCCGTCAGCCGGCGTTCGCCCAGAATCAGGATGTACCGCCCCTCCTTCTGCGCCGGCCGCACCACGATCGGCTGCACCACCCCGTTCGCCTTGATCGACTCCGCCAGCTCCTGCATCGCGTCATCGTGATGCACATACCGCGTCTGAAAAGGATTCTTGTCGATGTTTCCGACCGCCAGGTTCACCACCAGATTCCCCGGCATCCGCGACTCCGCCTGGGCAAAAATCGTGATCCCCTCGTTTTCCCCGATGTCATTTCGAACCGGCGCGAAGCGGCGGTGAGGAACCTGCTGTTCGGCGGAGCTGCCAGAGCCGCCGGGAATCTGTTCCACCGCCTCCTCCACTTCCGCCCGTATCACACCATCAAACCGCTCACCGTCCGTCTCCGGTGACGCGGGGACAGCGCCCGCCAGCCTGTCCTGAGCGGAATCTTGAGGCCATGTAGGGACAGCCGCCCTCGGCTGTCCGGCCGCGCCCAGCTCGGCTCCCGCTTCGCCCTCGACGTTGTCATTCCGAACGGGCTTCAGCCCGTGAGGCTTGCCCTGAGCGGGGTCGAAGGGAACCTGCTGTTCAACTTCCCCCTCCTCCACGACCGCCCGAATCACCCCGTCGAAAGCTTCCCCCTCAGGGCTATCTCCCCGAACTGAAACTGAGGCTGCCCCATCCTTCGCGTCCTTTGCGAAGGGTGGGGATACCGGAAGCGATGTAGGGACAGCCGCCCCCGGCTGTCCAGCCGAGCCCAGCTCGGCGGTAGCGGCCACGGGCGCCGCTGCCCGTATCCCCGGAACCGCCCGCGGCCCCGGCAACAGAGACTCCAACCCTCTGCCCAATGCCCGCCGCTTCTCCATCTTCTCTTTTTCCGCCGGAAGCCCCGCCGCCTTCTCCGCCGCCCCAGTGTTCATCGCTTCTCCCTTTTCTCAAACCCTGTCGTTTGTCTCAAACCCTGTCATTCCGATTTCGTAACCCCGTCATTCCGATTTCTTAAGCTCTGTCATTCCGAGCGCAGCGAGGAACCTGCTGTCCTGTCGGGCGCGGCGCCCGTCATCCTGAGCGAAGTTGCCGTTCGCGAAGCGAACGGCAACGCAGTCGAAGGATCCTTATCTGAATCCGTAAATTTGAATCCGTATCAACTCGGTTCCGCTCCACAAACCTGTAACTAGCTCCTCCACCCGCTGCCCCTTTTCTCACATGGAAGAGCGGCGCTTCAGCGCCGCGTAACGCGCCCGCAGAAACTGGGGCTTTAGCCCCTGAGGTCGCCGTTCATCATCGAACGCGGGCCCCACTTCTCCCCGGCTTTGGTATCCCTTTGGTATATCGACGCTAATCAATCTAATACATAGACACCCATCAATATACTAAGCCGTCTTATCCATCTTCTCACCCGCCGCAGGCGCCTCCTCCGCCGTGGCTGCGACCTCTCCTGTCGTGTCCTCAGTAAATATCGCTCCGCCTGACGGCTGAGAGCCGATAGCTGACGGCTGCCTCTCAATAATCTCCTTCGCCAGCCGTATATAACTCTCCGCGCCCTTCGACCGCGGATCGTACACCAGCGCCGCCTTGCCATGGCTCGGCGCCTCGGCCAGCCGTATGTTCCGCGGCACGGTCGTAGCGCACAGCTTCTCGCCAAAGAAATTCTTCAGCTCAGTTCGAACCTGTTGCGCCAGGTTGGTGCGGTCATCGAACATCGTGAGCACCACGCCTTCGATCCCCAACTCAGGATTCAGCGCGGCGCGAATGCGTTCAATCGTGTCCAGCAGCTCGCTGATACCCTCCAGAGCAAAGTACTCCCCCTGCATCGGAATCAGCACCGCGTCGGCAGCAACCAGCGCGTTCAGCGTCAGCAGGTCGAGCGCGGGCGGACAGTCCAGGACGATGAACTGAAACCGGTCGCGCAAAGGAGCTATGGCCTCGCGCATGCGGAACTCGCGCCCCTCAACGTCCACCAGCTCAAGGTTCGCCCCGATCAGGTTCTTGTGCGACGGAATCAGCCAGAGCTGCTCAAGCTCTGTGGTCTGCAGCGCCTCCTCGGCAGAGGCCGCACCCATCAGCAGGTGGTAGGTGTTGACCCGGTCAGGGTCCTTGGCGAAGCCCAGGCCGCTGGTGGCGTTCGACTGCGGATCGCAGTCGACCAGCAGGGTGTTGACTTCAGCCGCCGCAAAAGACGCGGCTAGATTGATGGCAGTCGTGGTCTTGCCCACGCCGCCCTTCTGATTGGCAACCGCGATGACGCGTCCCATTGAATTGTAAGGAGAAGCAGAGCTACCGGCAGCATAGTGCGCTCTCCATTTCGAATGCAATAAGGAAATGCTGTGCAGAATGAAAATCTGTGTGCAAAACCAGTCGAGTGTTCCTGTAGGAACACTTCTATGACTTGCTGCACTTGCTCTTTGCGAGCAAAAACAAGACATGTGTTCCTGTAGGAACAGTTTGCGACTTTCAGTTCGGCGATGCAGAAACGCGCAAGTGTTCCTGCAGGAACACTTGTGGAAATCTCATGATGAGACGATATGCACCGGTCAAGTGGCGTTTGAGGAAGGAGCAGAACAAGGGGTAGTACCAAGTTCCCACTTGGCAACTTGTAGTGGTGCGGATTGTTGCCTGTTTAGTCGATTTCTTCCGCTGAGAGCGGTATCTTGTTCCACTATTGTATGACTTGATACGTCATCCGGGTAGCGTGAGTGGTTTTCGGTGGGCGATGGCTACGACCCTGGAGCGGGAAAGCGGAATTGGGACAGGATTGCCCCACGACAGCATCGGCAGGGCGGCCACCGCCAGTTCCAGTTGAGTCGAGCCGATTAGGAGGGCTAGGCGGCCTTCGGGAGCGACCAGGGTGGCGGCGACGGGCAGGATCGCCTCGAAGCGCTCGACGGCGCGGAGGGTGACGACGTCGAAGGACCGACTGGATCCGGGCTGGTTGTCTACTAGTCCTTCTGCTGGGCGTTCGATCAGGTCTTGGGCACGGGCGTTTAGTATATTTACGCTCGTCAATGTAAGGGCGCGGACGACCTCGCGGAGGAAGGTGGCCTTTTTTTGGTTGGACTCGATCAGGGTCAGGTTCATGTCTGGGGTCCAGAGTTTGATGGGGAGGCCGGGGAAGCCGGCGCCGGAGCCGAGGTCGGCCAGGGTTTGGGCCTCAGGGGCGAAAGCCCCCTTCCCCTCTTCGGGGCTGACGCGGCGCTGAAGCGCCGCTCTTCCACGGTCCGGGTCACTGCCTGAGGCTGCGTCGAGGACGGTGCTGGCTGCCGAGCTTTGCTCGGCTGGGCGGACGAGGGCGTCCGCCCCTACATGGACTCGCGGAGGGAACAGGAGGCGGGCGGCGAAGAGGCTCTCGCCGAAGTGGCGGGTGACGATTTCTTCCGGATCGCGAATGGCGGTGAGGTTGATGCGAGCGTTCCAGCGCAGGAGTAGATCGATGTACGTCGATATACTTGCGAGATCGCTGGTCGTTAGTCCCTGCTCCCTGCTCGGGGCAGACCTAGAGCCGTCGCGAGTCTGGTCCAGGAAGGGCGCCAGCAGCGCGGCGATGCGGTCGGGTTGCATGGGATTCTCGATTGTAGATGGGCTGAGGTGTTTTGGGTGAGGGAAGTCAAAATCCCCGCGGGGCGGGCTCCCAGTAGCCGCTGGCAAAGTGCGGAGGTCCTTCGCTTCGCTCAGGATGACAGTGCGGTCAGATCGGGAGGCTCCGTTGCCCGGTACTCTTTTGGCTGCTTGGCACGACTGAAGTCGTGCCCTTCCCAAAACCGTTTCCTTCTCAAAACCATTTGTGGAGCAGCTTTTAGTCGTGCTGCTTGGCCGCGTCCGGCGGGTGCCTGACGAAGAACTGCCATTTGTCCATGGCGGCGGGGATGGCTACGTCGAAGAAGCCGACCATCATTTCGTCGGACGTCTGGTCGCCCCAGGTTACCGTCTTTTCTGGATCGGGGTTGTGGGGATTGTTTTTGGAATTGTCGTACCAGGCGATGGTGCGGAGTCTCGTTCCGGCCTTCAAGGGGCGCGGTTCGGCCAGCTTGTAGCTGAGCTGCCAGTGGAAATGATAGTTCACGCGAAGGAGCACTTCGGCGCTGCCGTCGTCGTGGACGATGTCGTATTCGAAGCGCTTGCCGCGCAGGTGCATGTGGGGGAAGAAGCTGAGCAGGGTGGCGTCGTTGGGGAGGGTGCCCTCGACTTCGACGCGAAAATCCGGAGCGCCGGGGGGAATGATGAGGGCGTGATTGTTGAGCTGCAGCGTGACGACTCTCTGCCGGGGCGGCTTCCTGGCAAATACCAGGCCGATCGAGGTTTGGTCTTCGTCCGCCGAGCCGTTGGTGGTGTAGTGCATTTGAAAGACGAGGTCAGAGCCGGAGGGAACGAACTTGGCCATGCCGTCGGGCCATTGGTCAGGCGAGCTGCCGGGGGCATAGACGAGCAGGAGGTCGCTGGTGGTTTCGTGGGCCTGGCGGCGGTCTGCGGGATCAGTCAACGTTGAGGCAGTGAAGGGCTCGCCGACTGGCGCGTGACGCAGCCATTGCGAGTCGGGCGGGCGGATATAGACGACTGCGTGATGAACGTGGGCGGAGCTGCCGGGGCGGAATTCGGACATTTGAACCCAGCGGTCTTCGGCGAAATGTGTAGGGACGATTTCGTATGTATATTCGATCTCACCTTCCGCGGGAATCTTCACTGGCTTGGGCATCTTGACGACCAGATCCGGCTGCGGGATGTTCCATCCTTGAGCCCAGTGGGGCGGAGGAGGAGCATCATGCGAATCACCGGCAGGGGCGGCTGCGTCGGCCCAGGCGGTGAGGGTCGCGATCTGCTGGCCGGTCAGGGAATTGTCGTTGGCGAAGTGACCGTAGCGCGGATCGGCGAACCAGGGCGGCATCATTTTCATTTCGGTGGAGTGCGCGATGGCGTGAGCCCAGGGGCGCGTCTGCTCATAGGTTTCGAACGGCATGGGCGCGATTTCACCAGCGCGGTGGCAGGATTGGCAGTGGTCCTGGAGGATGGGGAGGACGTCTTTGTAGAAGGTGGGGGCGGGAGTTGGATCGGCGGCGATCCAAAGGAAGGCTAGCGGGAGCAAGAGGAGCAAGCTGGCCTTAGGAAGCATGGGTTTATTTTACTGGGGATAGAACTGCCGCACTCAAGTTGAGGCGGTTGCGCGGCACATGCGGAGTGCTTCGCTTCATTCGCTTTGCTCAGGGCGCGTCCCAGAAATTCCTGGCATAAACATTTGGGTCGTTCGTGTCAAAGGGGCGACAGCTGCGGTGCTGCCAGCAAAGTGCAGGGGTCCTTCGCTTCGCTCAGGATGACGGGTCGCTCAGGATGACAGGTCGCTCAGGATGACAGGTCGCTCAGGATGACAGATCGCTCAGGATGACAGGTCGACTTGCATCTGGTACCCACCCGCAGCTGTCCCACGGATTCAGCGCAAAAATGCTACAGTCAAGAGCTTATGTCGGCGGCGAATTCCAGGTTTGTGCGGGCGTGCAGGCGGCAGGCGGTGGATCGCACTCCCGTGTGGTTCATGCGGCAGGCGGGGCGGTATATGGCGGAGTACCGGGCGGTGCGGAAGTCGCATTCGCTGCTGGAGATCTGCAAGAAGCCGGAGCTGGCGGCGGAAGTGACGATTACCGCGGCAGAGATTCTGGGCGTGGATGCGGCCATCATTTTTGCCGACCTGCTGCTGCCGCTCGAGGTGATGGGGCTGCCGTTTCATTTTTCTGCGGGCGAAGGGCCGGTGATCGAAAAGCCGGTGCGGACGAAGGAAGACATCGCGCGGCTGCGCACGGATCGGGCGGGGGAGTTGGGATATGTGTCGGAAGCCGTGGCGCTGGTGGCGAAGCATTTTGCCGAGCGGGTGCCGGTAATCGGATTCTGCGGGGCGCCGTTTACGCTGGCCAGCTACATGATCGAGGGCGGAGGGTCGCGCAACTACGTACACGCCAAAAAGATGATGTACAACTCGCCGGTTGCGTGGGATGCGCTGATGGGCAAGCTGGTGGCTGTGACCACGGCTTATGCGGCCGAGCAGGTGCGGGCGGGGGCGGATGCGATTCAGATTTTTGACAGCTGGGTTGGGTGCCTGAGCGTGGAGGATTACCGGCGATACGTTTTGCCGCACGTCACCGGAATGGTGAAGAAACTGCAGAAGACTGGAGCGCCGATCATCTACTTCGGGACAGACAGCGCGACGCTGCTGCCGGCGATGAAGGAGACGGGAGCAGAGGTGATCGGGCTGGACTGGCGGATTCCGCTGGATGAGGGGTGGGCGCGGCTGGAGCATGGGTGCGCGGTGCAGGGAAATCTCGATCCGGTGCTGTTGTTTGCCGATTGGGGGGAATTGAAGGCGCGGGCGGAAGAGGTTTTGCGGCGGGCGGGCGGACGAGCGGGGCACATCTTTAATTTGGGGCACGGAATTCTGCCGGAGACGCCGGTGGAGAATGTGAAGAGTCTGGCGCGGATGGTGCGGGAGTATGGGCTCCCGCGTTCATGAAATGAACGCCAACGTTAGAGTGCTTCCCTCGCGCTGACAAGTGTGTTGGGCGGAACAGCAGGTTCCTCACCGGGCCTTTGGCCCGATTCGGAATGACAGTACTTGGTGGTGGATTGGCGGCTGCAATATTTTGGGGCTTGAGGAACGGGAAAACGATTGTAAGTTATGAGGCGCGTGGCCATTGTCGGGGGAGGGATTTCGGGGCTGGCTGCGGCGTTTGAACTGGAACAGCGGCGGCGCGGCGGAGCGCAGGTCGAGTATGTGCTCTACGAGGCTTCTGCGAATCTGGGCGGGGTGCTGCGCACCGAGCATGTCGACGGGTGCGTGGTGGAGGCTGGACCGGATTCATTCGTGACGGAAAAACCGTGGGCCGCCGATCTGTGCCGAGAGCTGGGCATCGGCGAGCAGCTGATCGGGTCGAACGACGCCGATCGCAAGACGTACATTCTGGTGCGCGGGCGGCTGGTGGTCATGCCGGACGGGCTGATGTTCATGGTGCCGACCAAGATTCTGCCCACGGAACTCTCGCCGTTGTTTTCCTGGAAAACCAAGCTGCGCATGATGCAGGAGCTGTTTCATCCGCCGCGCGCGGTCGATCATGACGAATCGGTTGCGGAATTTGTGGAGCGGCACTATGGGGCGGAGATGGTGGACCGGCTGGCGGACCCGCTGCTGTCGGGTGTTTACGGCGGCGAAGCGGCGCACCTGAGCGTCCGCGCGGTTTTGCCGCGGTTTGCCGAGATGGAGCGTACGCACGGCAGCCTGGGGAAGGCGATGCTGGCGGCGCGAAGGAAGGTGGGAAATGGGCCAAAGCGGCCGCCGCCGCCGCTGTTCAGCTCGCTCAGGAACGGGATGCAGAGTCTGGCGGTGACTTTGGCGGGGCGGCTAACGGGGTCGTCGATGGTGACGGGCGCGACGGTGCAGGCGTTGCAGCAGGAGGCTGGCGGGTGGGTCGTATCTGCGGGGTTGCAGTCGGATCACTTCGACGCGGTGATCGTCGCGCTGCCGGCGCTGGCTGCGGCGCAGGTATTGCGCATGGCGGGCGCGGAGCTTTCGGCGGAGCTGGCGGCGATTCAATATACCTCGTCGATTACGGTGGGGCTGGGCTACGACGGCGAGGTGCGGCGGGGGCTGCCGCCGGGATTCGGATTTCTTGTGCCGCGGAGCGAGGGCAAGCGGCTGCTGGCGGCAACGTTTGTGCACAACAAGTTTCCGCATCGCGCGCCGGAGGATCGGGCACTGCTGCGGTGTTTCTTTGGCGGGGCGAATGCGGAGAATGTGTGGACGCTGGGCGACGAGAAGATCATCGCCATCGTGCGCGAGGAGTTGCAGCAGATTCTCGGGATTCGGGCGGAGCCTCTGTTTGGGCGCGTGTACAAGTGGAAGTCGGCGATGGCGCAGTATGGGGTGGGGCATCTGGATCGGCTGGAGCGAATTGAGCGGCTGCGGCGGCGGATGCCGGGGCTTGGACTGGCGGGGAACGGGTATCGCGGGATTGGGGTGCCGGATTGCGTGCAGTCTGGGCGGGAGGCGGCTCGGGAAGCGGCTGGGGCGTCTGGTTAGTTCTTGGGGCTTTCTTAAGTCAAAATCTTAAACCGCAAAGATCGCGAAGGAAAGGCCGCAAAGGGCGCTAAGAACTGCCTTTGAGGCCTCGTGAGAATCTGGGCTGAATTTTTTAACCACAGAGGGCACAGGGGATCACAGGGTAGATCGGTGGCTGGTGCGCTTCTGGCTCATGCCGGGATGACTTTCTGCTGCATCTTTTCGCGGCGCAGGCGGGCTACTACCAGGCGGATTTCGTCGTAGGTGATTTCGGGGGGCAAAGCGTCTTTCAGGGGCTTGAGCCATTCGGTGCCTGCGCGCGCGCAGGCTGCCTCGATGACGGATTGCTTGTTGCGGTCGATCCAGTCGGACTGGAATTCGATCTCTCCTTTTTCGACCAGCGTGGCTGCTGCGCTCACCACTGTGGAAACCTGGCGGCCGCGAATCTGTGCGATCTCTGCGAAGGTCTTGCCCTGGGATAGCAGGGCCAGGGTCTCGATGGCGGGCGCGGTCTTTTTTTCCGGCAGAGCGGAGGCCCGGGCTCCCGCCTGGAAGCGGGCCAGGGCTTCGAGCAGCTGCTGGCCGAACATTTCCGCCTTGCGCTCTCCGATGCCGGTAATTTGCAGGAGCTCGGCGATAGAGCGCGGCTTCCTGCGGCAGATTTCTTCGAGCGTGGTGTCGTGAAGCACCACAAAGGCGGCGACTTCGCGCTCTTTGGCCGTTTTGCGGCGCCACTCGCGGAGATATTCGCGCAAGTCTGCCTCGTCGGGGCTGAGAGGCTGAGTGGCGAGCGGGACGGTTGCGGCTGTGCCGGTCGAGGGGATATTGGGTACGGGTTGCTTGCCAAACTCGCGGCGCTTGCGCGGGTCGGGCAACAGCGCGGGCGACAGCCAGGCGGGGGTGGCGCCGCACACATCGCACGAGTTGCAGGACGTCCACTTGGGAGTCTCGCCGAAGTGCGTGCAGATCTGATGATGGCGGCAGCGGTTGGACTCGACGAAGGCGCGAATGACGTGATAACGCTGCCAGGCGCGGTCGCGCTCGGCGGAGTCGAGGATCTGGTTGGCGAAGAAGCCCAAAAGGCGGGCGTCTTTTTTCTGCCAGAGGAGGATGCAGTCGGCGGGGTTGCCATCGCGGCCGGCGCGGCCTGCTTCCTGATAGAACTGCTCGAGCGACTTGGGCAGCGCCATGTGGATGACGGCGCGCACCGTGGCCTTATTGATGCCCAGGCCGAAGGCGATGGTGCCGACCAGGACGCGGACTTCGTCGGACATCCAGCGCTCCTGGTTGCGGCGGCGGGACGGGTTGTCCATCTTGGCGTGGTAGGCGACCGCGGGGATGCCCTGGTCTTCGAGAAAGTCGACCGTCTCTTCGACTTTGTTGATGGTGGGGGAATAGACGATGACGTTGCCGTCCGAGTATTGCCGCAGGGCGGTGACGAGCAGCGCGGTGTGCTGGATGCTGTCGTCGCATTCGCGGACCAGATAGCGCAGATTGGGGCGGTGAAAGCTGGCGATGTATTTGTCAGGATTGCGTAGGGCCAGTTGGGTGAGGATGTCGTGGCGGACGTGGCGGGTGGCGCTGGCGGTGAAGGCGGCAATGGGACGATCGGGGAAACTGCCGCGCAGGCGGCTCAGCTGGCGGTATTCGGGACGGAATTCGTGCCCCCACTCGGAGATGCAGTGGGCCTCGTCAATGGCGAAGAAGCCGATGGGAACGCGCTGTAACCAGGTCAAGGTGTCGGCGCGGGCCAGACGCTCCGGGGAAAGATAGAGGAGGCGGTAGGCGCCGTCCTGCGCCTGGCGCATGATGCGGCTTTGCTGGTCGCTGCTGAGGGAGCTGTTGAGTACGGCGGCGGGAATGCCCATCTGCGCCAGTTGTGCGGCCTGGTCCTGCATGAGCGCGATCAGCGGGGAAATCACGACCACGGTTTGCTCGGCAAGAACGGCCGGGAGTTGGTAGCACAGCGACTTGCCACCGCCGGTGGGCATGACCACGCAAACGTCGCGCCGGGCGAGGAGGCTGAGCACGATCCGCTCCTGCAGGGGACGGAACGAGCTGTAACCCCAGTAGCGACGCAGGGGAGTCAGCAGATCCGGCTGGGAAGTCACGAGCAACAGTATAGGAGGAACGGAGACGCTGCGGTGCTCCGCGGCGCGTGTTCAATCGACGGACTCCCCACTATGGGAATGCGACGGCGAGATCGAGCTGGCCCACTTGGCTTCCGGGTAGACGCGGTGGAACGCGAGGCTGGTCGCGGCGATCACGGCGAAGCACATCACGCTGCCTTCGGGACCGACGGAACCTCCGGTGAGCCAGCGCGCGCCCCGCAGGGATGAGCTGAGCAGGTGACCGGGTTCGATCAGGCCGCTGTCGGGGACCGAATAAAAATAGGTCTGGCCCCAATCCCAGGCGGCGTGGAATCCGACGGCAAACCACAGGCTGCCGGTGCGACGCAGCGTCAGACAGAAGAAGAGACCGATGCAAACCACAGCCAGCAGGCCGGGCGGAGTCTCGCCGTCATTGCCGAGATGCAAGGCAGCGAAGCCGGCCGACAGAACTACGGCCGCGGGCCAGAAGCCGATGCCGCGGGCCAGGGTGAATTGCGCGTAGCCGCGGGTGAGAAATTCCTCGAACAGGCCCACAAGGAGAAACATCAAGCCCCAAAAGGCGGCGAAGCGGGCGAGACGGGCTCCGTGCAGGATGATGTGGCCGAAACGAAATGCGTGCAGGCCGTAGAGCGTGAAGATCAGCAGGCTGACGGCGGCGAAACCCCAGAGCAAGCCGATCCAGAACAACTTCCCCAGAAATTGCCGGGTGGGTAAACCATAGACGCGCCAGGGGCGGCGCTCGACTTGCGCGAGGACGACGGCGGGAATCAGGGCGGCAAGAAGCGAGGCGAATTCGCCCGCGAAGGCGTTCCATAAGCCGCTGTAGCCGAAGTAGAAAGAGAAGGCAAAATCCAGCAGAAGCCTTTTCAGCGGATAGTACATCGCGAAATAGAAGGCGAGTCCCCAGCCGGGGCGCAGGCCGTCGGCGCCGAGGAAAAGAGTGCGGGCGTAGGAAGGCTGGGATGTGGCAGCGAACTGGGGTACGGATGGTTCTTGCGACGGCGAGGTTTCCGCGTTGTTGGTGTGCTCGGGCATGGTGCGCGGCCAGAGTCAGGGCCTGATCAGGAGTCGATGATCCCCGTCTCAGACCTCGATGTGTCGCAGCCGATTCGAAGAAGTTCCCCGCAACGGCCTTCGACATGGTAAAACACTCGGCTCGACCGTATGCGTCCATATTTCACGCGCGAACGATTTGGACGGCCGCAATTTCTGGCGGGGGCGTTGCTGCTCGCTTTTCTCGCGCAAGCGTCGTGGCTGGTGCATGCGGAACTGCGCTCCGGCGGCGGGCCGGAGGAGCCGGAAGCTAATCGAATCAGCGAAGGCTGGAAGCAGTGGCACGGAAAGGGCATTGCTGCCGCGCCGGCCCGGGAACGAGAGGGCGATTTCGCCCAGAATCTGCTGGGCAGCAACGCCAATGGCTACGACACCGAGCATTCCCCCCTGCTCTATCTGGTTTCGGCGGCCCCGCTGCTGGCCGGGCCGACGAGCGTTGACGCGGAATCGGTGGGCTGGCGCTGGCTGCCACGGCTTCCCTTTCTGGCGATTGGCGTGGCTCTGGGTGCGTCGCTCTGGTATGTGGCGCGGCGGCTGTGCGGCAATGCCGGAGGCTTCATCGCGCTGACGTTTTACTGTTTCTCGCATTCCTTCATACAGGCAGGCGCGGTGTGGCATACCGAGCCGGAAATTGTCGCGGCATGGGGATCGTTCGGGACGATTTTCACGGCGATCGCGGTCGGGCACACGCTCTACGCACCGCGCGAAGTCGTGCTGTGGAACTGGCGGCGCATTGTCCTGCTGGGAGTCTCGCTGGCGATTGCGGTGGGGTCGCAGTTCTCGATGATTGCGGTTGTGCCGATGGCGCTGGGTTTCCTGCTCTACGTCGCGCCGGTGCGGCGCGGGGCGGGATTCGTGATCTGGCTGGCGGCGTGCGCGGTGGGATTCGTTCTGCTGTTTGCCGTTTATTTCTTCCAGCCCCATGCCTTCGCCGAGAGCATGCGGCGCGCCATATTTTGGGGAGCTACCTGGCGCGCGTTTGCCATCTGGGGAGTCTACAAGCAGGTCGCGGTACAGATTGGCCGGGCCTGCCCGGCGCTGGTCTTCGTACTGCCCATTGCGGTCTTGACCTATCTGGCATGGCCGCGCTCGCGCTATTTTGGCAACACGGCGCCGCTGCTGGTGGCCGCGTTGTTTGTGATTCTGGGGATGGCCCATCCGCACTCCGGCGGGGAAGGATTTCTGCTGGCCGCGGTTCCGTTCCTCTTCATTTTTGTTTCCGGCGTGCTGGCTGACCTGATGGAGACGCGGTGGCGGGCGCTGGTCTCGGCCGGGGTCTTTGGCATGATGGCGGCTTACGCGGCGTGGAATCTGCTGAACCTGGCGCTGGTGGGGCGGGGCTGAGGTTCAACCACAGGGGGCACTGGGGATCACAGCGTAGACCCAAGTGCCTTTGGCCTCCGCTTCAATAACAAAACGTGATAGGCACGATAAATAGTTTCGATTTCCCGCGGGGCGGCGGCGGACGATAGAGTGAGGCGTTCCGTTGTGCACGTCTGGTGTGTACCAGGATCTGTAAACCAGGATGCGAATTTGTTTCCACGGGAGCCGAACTGAAGTGCCGATCGCGAGAAGGCTGATCACCGGGAAGGTGACAGCTTGGTTCATCCTAACTTTCCTCTTTCTCACTCTGGGGCAGGCGGTCTGCGCGCAGACGGGCGCGAGCGCGGCGGACACGAATGCGCGGCTGGCCAAGCTGGAGCAGCAGACGGCCGACGCCAAAAGTTCCGCCGACAATGCCTGGATGCTGACCAGCTCAGCTCTGGTCTTGATGATGACGGGCCCGGGGCTGGCTTTGTTCTACGGCGGGCTGGTGCGCAAGAAGAACGTGCTGGGCACGATGATGCAGAGCTTCGCGCTGATGGCGGTCATCACCGTGCTGTGGGGGATCGTTAGCTACAGTCTGGCGTTTGGCCCAGGGAACAGTTTTGTCGGCGGATGGCAGAATCTTTTTCTGCGCGGCGTGGGAGCGACGCCGGATGCAGACTACGCGGCGACGATTCCGGCACAGACGTTCATGGTCTATCAGTTGATGTTCGCGATCATCACGCCGGGGCTGATTGCGGGGGCGTTCGCCGAGCGTATGAAGTTCAGCGCCATGCTGGTGTTCATGATTCTGTGGTCCTTCCTTGTGTACGATCCGATGGCGCACATGGTGTGGGGCAAGGGCGGGCTGCTGAATGCCTCGCTGGGCGGGCGGTTTCCGACGCTCGATTTTGCCGGCGGGACGGTGGTGCACGTCACGTCAGGCGTGTCGGCGCTGGTGTGCGCGCTGTATCTGGGCAAGCGCGTGGGATATCCCAAGGAGCCGATGCCGCCGCACAGTGTGGTGCTGAGTTTTATTGGCGCATGTTTGTTGTGGGTGGGATGGTTTGGCTTCAACGCGGGGAGCGCGCTGGCGGCGGGGAGTCTGGCGACGAGCGCCTTTGTGGCTACCCACTTTGCGGCGGCGGCCGCGGCGCTGGGATGGGCCGGGGCGGAGTGGGTGCGCAACGGCAAGCCGAGCGTGCTGGGAGGAATTTCGGGGGCGGTGGCGGGGCTGGTGGCGATTACTCCGGCAGCGGGATTTGTGAAGCCGATGCCGGCGCTGGCGATCGGGCTGATTGCGGGCGTCTTCTGCTACTGGATGGTGGCCAAAGTCAAAGCCAAGTTTGGCTATGACGATTCGCTCGACGCTTTCGGCGTGCACGGGGCCGGCGGGACGCTGGGAGCGCTGCTGACGGGCGTTTTCGCGGTGAGCGCAGTCAATCCCATCTTCAAGGATGCGCAAGGAAATACGCTGGCCTCGGGGTTGATCGAAGGCAACGCGCATCAGTTGCTGAATCAGGCGGTGGGCGTCGGGATTGCCTGGGGTCTGGCGATTGTGGGGACATTGGTTATCCTGAAAGTTGTGGATGTAACGATCGGGCTGCGAGTTTCTGAGGAGGAGGAAGTACAGGGCCTGGATCTCTCCCAGCACGGAGAAGAGGGATACTATTGGGAGGCGTCGGCGTAGGGTTCGATCGCTGGCGCTCGCTCAGGCAAGGTTCGCGTGGATCTAGCGGTAAAGCAGGTTCCTCACCGGGCCTTTGGCCCGATTCGGAATGACATCGATGAGAATGAACGGGACTCAAGACAAGATGAGCTGACCGGCTGACAACGAGGGATGAGAGGGAACAGGACTTTAGAACATCATGACGAAGCTTGAGGCGATTATTCAAAACTCCAAGCTGGACGCGGTGAAGGCTGCGCTGCACGAGATCGGCGTGGAGGGCATGACCGTGATCGAAGTGCGCGGGCATGGGCGGCAGAAGGGGCATACCGAGGTATATCGCGGGCGCGAGTACAGCGTGGATTTGATCCCCAAGACCAAGCTGGAGATGGTGCTGCCGGATGCCATGGTCGAGAAGGCGGAGCAGGCGATTCTGAACGCGGCGCGCACCGGGAAGATCGGGGACGGGAAGATTTTTCGGTCGCGCGTGGATGAGGTAATTCGGATTCGCAATGACGAGCGGGGAGAAGGGGCGCTGTAGTTCGAGGCCTGCTGAGTGACCTTGGATTCGGAGGGTCTGCTTTTCTTCGCGGCCTTTGCGATCAAAAGCTTTTTACCGCGAAGTTCGCAAAGGAAAGGCCGCAAAGGCCGCAAAGGGCGCGAAGAGAAGACCTTTCGATCACGAAGAAACGCTTGGAAAGAACTCGACACACCAGAAAGCTTTCGATGAATCAGTCGCACCATGGCAGCGTCTTCCTTGATCGGCGAACTGCGGGTCTCGCTCAACGACGAATCGGCGCGCATTCAGCGGGCGTTTGAGGCCAGCGGCGACGGGCGCGCGGCCGTGGCGCAGCGTACACGGCTGATCGAGGACATCCTGGCGCGGTTGTGGCGCGACATTGTTACCTCCGGCGAACCCTCTCTCGACGGGCCTTCTGATTTTTCCCTCGTAGCTACGGGTGGATTCGGGCGGGGATGGCTGTTTCCCTACTCCGACATCGACCTGCTATTTCTATTCGCTGACCGCGACGCCGAACAGACATACAAAGATGCCGTGCGCCGGTTCTCGCAGGAACTGTGGGACTTGAAGCTGAAGCTGAGCCCGGCGTCGCGGACGCTGGCTGAGTGCGATCGCTACGATGCGAATAACACCGAGTTTACGATTTCTCTTCTCGATTGCCGCTATCTGGCGGGCGATCGCGGGCTGTTTGGGCGGCTGCATGACAAGGTGATTCCAAAGCTGGTGATGCGCGAGTCCAAAGTTTTGCTGCAGGGGCTGGCGGAGGTTACGCGCGAGCGGCATGGGAAACACGGGCTGACGCTGTATCACCTGGAGCCGAACCTGAAAGAGGCTCCGGGCGGATTGCGCGACTACAACGTGGCTTGCTGGCTGGCGCTGATTTCCGCGATGGACAAGCTGCAGGACTGGCCGCACGCCAGTTCGCTGCGGGCTCCGGTGCGAAAACAGCTGGAGGCGGCGCTGGATTTTCTGATGGCGGCGCGCTGCTTTTTGCACTTCCGGCATGGGCGCGACGACAACACGCTGAGCTGGGAGGCGCAGGACGAGGCGGCGGCGCGGAAGATCGGGGTTGGCGGCACCGAGGAACTCTCCGCGGCCGACTGGATGCGGATTTACTTCGGCCATGCGCGCGCGGTGCAGCGCACGGTGACGCAGCTACTGGAGGAGATTCCGGAGGCCTGGTCGGCGCTCTACCGGCAGGTGCAGAGCTGGCGGTCGCGGCTCACGACGGCGGATTTTTCAGTGGTCGACGGGCTGATTTTCCTGCAGCAGCCAGCTGCGCTGCAGGATCCGGAAGTGCTGCTGCGCTTGTTTCACTTTATGGCGCATCACGGGCTGAAGCTGAGCGCGACCACGGAATATCGCATCGAGCAGGCGCTGCCGGCCCTGGCGGCGACACCGCCGCGGGGAGCGGAGTTGTGGCTCTATCTGCAGGAGACTTTGCTGGAGCCTCACGCCGCCGACGCGCTGCGGGCGATGCATTCACTGCGGCTGCTGACATTGCTGCTGCCGGAGTTGCAGCTCATTGATTCGCTGGTAGTGCGCGATTTTTATCATCGCTTCACCGTCGATGAGCATTCGTTTCTCGCGATCGAGAGTCTGCACCGGCTGAAGCAGTCGCAATCGGAGTGGGACAAGCGTTACGCCGGGTTGCTTAGCGAACTGGAGGATCCCGAGCTGTTGTATCTGGCGCTGCTGCTGCACGACACGGGCAAAGGTGTGCCCAACGGCAATCACGTGGAGGCGAGTCTGGAGATCGCGAATCGCGCTATGAATCGGCTGGATGTGGATCCGAAGGAGCGCGAGGAAGTGCTTTTCCTGATCGCGAATCACCTGGAATTGTCGGCAACCTTGCGGCGGGATATTTTCGATCACGCAACCGTGGCCGCGTTTGCCGAGAAGATGGGAACGCCGGAGCGGCTGAAGATGCTCTGCCTGCTCACTTACGCCGACATCAAGGCGGTGAATCCGGAGGCGCTCACGCCGTGGAAGGCGGAGAACGTATGGCAGCTCTACATGGCGGCGGAGAATTATTTGAACCGCAGCGCCGATCACCGCGTGCATGCCGACGTGAATGACGAAAAGCTGGCGCGGCTGCGATCACTCGCGCCGGTGACGGGAGCGAAGTTCAAGGGTTTTCTGGAAGGATTTCCGCAGAGGTATCTGCTGGTGCATACGGCCGACGAAGTGCTGCGGCACATGCAGATGGCGGAGCTGCTCGCGAACGATCCGGTGCAGGTGGAGTTGAAGCGCGGGCGGCATTGGTATGAGCTGGCGCTGGTGACGAAGGATCGTCCGTTTCTGTTTGCCAAGCTGGCGGGCGTGCTGGCGGCCTGGGGCATGAACATTGTGAAGGCGAATGCGTTCTCGAACGAGGCGGGGACGGTGGTGGACACGCTTTACTTCACAGATCGGTTCCGAACCTTGGAGCTGAATCTTTCGGAGTGGGCGCGGTTCAGGAATAGCGTGACCGACGTGATGCTGGGCGAGGCCGACCTCGAGAAGATGTTGCGCGACCGGCAGCGCTCGGAGAAGGGCGCGATCGCGAAGGTGAAAGTCGAGACCAAGATTGAGTTTGACGATTCGTGCTCGTCGACGAGCACGCTGGTGCAGGTGATTGCGCAGGATCGTCCGCGGCTGCTGCACCGGATCGCGTCGTGCCTGTCGGACCAGGAGTGCAATATTGAGATTGCGCTGATTGATACCGAGGGGCAGATGGCGATTGACACGTTTTATCTGACTTCGGGTGGGAAGAAGCTGGGGGCGGAGCATTGCCGGCGGGTGGGGAAGGCCTTGGTGGAGGAGTTGAGAGCGGAGTGAGGTCTAGGCCCCACGATAGTAGCCCGCCGCTTCAGCAGCGAGTTTGTGGCGCATGATGGCCCGCGTGCCGCAGGCACGCCTGAAATTGAGGACGCATTCTGTAAGCGATTTCAGCCGTCCCTGACGGGACGGGGCTAACTTTGGCGGCGGGTCCCCGGCGTTGAAACGCCGGGCTACTATCAGGCATCCCTCCGGGATGCTCCGTTGTCAGTTCGATCTTCCGTGCTTGTCACTCCGTCGAGAACCTGAACACCGTTTTGGACCTGAATGTCTCCCCCGGCCTGAGGATCGTCGTTGGGAACTCGGGATGATTGGGCGAGTCCGGGTAGTGCCCTGTCTCCAGGCAGAAGCCGGAGCGGCGCTGGTAGACGTGGCCTTGCTTGCCAGTCACTGTGCCATCCAGAAAATTTCCGGTGTAGAGATGAATGGCGGGCTCGGTCGTCGAGACTTCGAGTACGCGTCCGGTGTTGGGTTCGTAGACACGCGCCGCCAGGGTGAGGTCGTCTTTGTTTTTGTGATTGATGATGAAGTTGTGATCGTAGCCGCCGGCGAGCGAAAGCTGGTCGTAGTTGTCGTCGATGCGGGTGCCGATTCTTATCGAAGTGGTGAAGTCGAGCGGCGTGCCTTTAACCGCGCGGAGTTCGCCGGTCGGAATCAGATTCTTGTCGACCGGAGTGAAGCGGTCGGCGTTGAGCCAGACTTCGTGATTCAGCACGTCGCCGGTGCCCTCGCCGGCGAGATTGAAATAGGCGTGATGCGTCAGGTTGATGGGCGTGGCTTTGTCGGTGGTGGCTTCGTAGTCGATCACCAGTTCGTTGGCTTCGGTCAGGGTGTAGGTGACTCTCACTTTCAGATTTCCCGGATAGCCTTCTTCTCCATCTTTGCTGAGATAGCTGAACGCCACGCCGGTCTTGCCTTTTAGCGCCTCGCCATCCCAGATCACCTTGTCGAATCCCTTCACCCCACCGTGCAGCGAGTTGGTGCCGTTGTTCTGCGGCAGCTTGTAGGTCTTGCCATCGAGCGTGAACACGCCGTTGGCGATGCGGTTGGCGACGCGGCCGATGATGGCGCCGAGGTAAGCCGGGTTGGGGGTGTAGCCTTCGACGGTGTCGTGGCCGAGAGCGATGTCGGCGAAGCGGCCTTGGCGGTCGGGAACTCGGATGGAAAGAATGATGCCGCCGTAGTTGATGGCCCGGATTTCAATGCCGTGCGAGTTGGTAAGCGCGTACAAGGTGATGGGCCTCCGGTGCTTCGTGCCGAGGTGCGCAAACTGCGTGCCGGCATGGCGGAGAGTGTACTACGGCGCGGGGTTTGTGGATTGAGGGCCGAAAGAAGACGACCACCGGAACTGAAGCCCGGCAGATTGTGGGCTCCGAACGCGGCCATGAAGCGCCGCTCTTCCACGGTGGCTCCAAGCCGGTGCCCCGCGCTTGCAGTGCGGCTGCGCGTCCCAGCTCAGAATCGCCAGAGAATGTTCAACGGCGTCAAGGCAGCCGTCCTGCGGGCGTCACTCGTAGTCCCAACTTGGACTGGCACGATTCGCACAACGTGGGCTCGCGCAAGTCGATCCACTCGACGGCGTGGGCGGAGGCCATGGCGCAGCGGTAGTCCTGGCAGTGGTGGAGACCGAGGGTGTGGCCGAGTTCGTGGACTGATTCCTTCAGCAGGCGCTGGCTGAGCAGACCGTCGTCACGGTCGAGGCCGTAAAACTGCTGGTGCAGGCGGTGAGCGGAAACTACGGCGCATGGGCCGTCCATCTGGGCTTCGCCGAAAACATATTTCAAGATGGGGATGTACAGGTCCGCGTCGGTGATGCCGAGGATGCGCCAATCGCCGGGGCGCACAAGAGCCTGCATGCGCTGGAGAATCTCGGAGGAATGGTATTGCTGTCGCTCGACGTGATACGTGGGAGCAGGGTCGAGTGTGACGGGAAGAATCTCACAGGCGACCGGCAGGGAGAGGGGAATCGCGGCGCACAGATTCCCGAGGAGCGCGGCGTCCACCGTACCGACCGGAAGCAGGCGCACGAGATTCATGGGAGTTTGAGAATCCAATGTTTCCCATTGTCATTGAGCGGGCGCAGGCCGCTTGCATTGATCCTTCGCTTCGCTCAGGATGACAACCTTTCCCCGACGCAAAAATGGCAATACGCGCTGGTTCATCGCGTTTCCACAGGAGCGCGGGTCCAGCCGTAGCGCTTGAGTTTGTGATGGAGCGTGACGCGGTCGATGTCGAGCACTTCGGCGGCGCGGCTCTGGTTGCCGCCGCACTCATCGAGCACGTGCAGGATGTGCAGGCGCTCAATTTCGTCGAGCGATTTGCCGTTGGGCAGGGCCGACGGCTGCGATTTGAAAATGAAATCCTGCTCGCGCAGCTCGGGTTCCTGCGCGACGACCAGGGCGCGCTCGACGGCGTTTTCCAGCTCGCGGACGTTGCCCATCCACGGCTGCTGTTGCAGCTGGTCCATAGCCGCAGGTGCGATGCGCGTGATGCGCTTGTTCATGGCCAGGGAAAACTTGCGCACAAAATGCTCGACCAGGGGCGGAATATCCTCGCGGCGATCGCGCAGCGGCGGCAGCTCGATGTGGAAGACGTTGAGGCGGTAGAAGAGATCGGGGCGGAAGGTTCCGTCTTCGATCAGTTTCTCGAGATTCTTGTTGGTGGCGGCGACGCAGCGGAAATCGACCTTGATGACCTGGTTGCCGCCGACGCGGGTGATCTCGTGCTCCTGCAGCACGCGCAGCAGGTCGGTCTGCGTTTTGAGGCTGATGTCGCCGATCTCGTCGAGAAAAACTGTGCCGCCCTCGGCAATCTCGAACTTCCCTTTCTTGCGATACTGCGCGCCGGTGAATGCGCCTTTTTCGTGGCCGAAGAGTTCGCTTTCGAGCAGCGTTTCGGTGAGCGCTCCGCAGTGGATGACAACCAAAGGATGAAAGCGGCGCAGGCTGGCGGCGTGAATGGCGCGAACGACGAGCTCTTTGCCGGTGCCGCTTTCTCCGGTGATGAGTACGTTGGCGTCGGTGGGACCGACGGTTTCGATGGCCTCAAACACCTTGCGCATAACGGGGCTTTGACCGACCAGCTCGCCGGGACGCGTGGCCTCGGCGACGGTTTCGCGCAGGCGAACATTTTCTTTTTCGGCGCGGCGATGGGCGAGCGCTTTCTTGACCAGATGCGCGATCTCGTCGGGGTCGAGCGGCTTGCTGACGTAGTCGTAGGCTCCGTTTTTGAGAGCGGTCACGGCGGTTTCGACCGAGGCATAGCCGGTCATGATGATGACGATCAGGTCGGGATCGAGTTCGTGGAGGCGGCGCTGCAGCTCGATGCCGTCGGTGCCGCGCATCTTGATGTCGATCAGAGCGAGGTCCCATTTATTCTGGGCCATGCGGGTGAGGGCGTCGCTGGCGCTCTCGGCGGTGCCGATTTCGTAGCCTTCTTCGCGAAACCACTTGCCGAGGGAATCACGAACGCTGAGTTCGTCGTCGACGATGAGAAGTTTGCCTTGCGTTTCCACGTTTCACCTCCGGCTGGCAGTGGTGACGATTTCCGCTGTGGTTGTCGCAGCGGCATCGGTTTTCGCAGGTTCGGCTGCGTCCAGATCCGGGTCCCAGGGCAGAGTCACGGTGAAGGTGGTACCCCGGCCGACTTCGGATTGCACTTCGATGCTGCCGCTGTGGCGCTCCAGAATGCTGCGGCTGATGGCGAGGCCGAGCCCAACCCCGCGCCCGGTTTCTTTGGTGGTGAGGAAGGGCTCGAAAAGGTGAGGCAGGATTTCGGGGGCGATGCCACTGCCGTCGTCGCGCACCACGATGCGGACTTGATTGTCCTGGCGGCTGGGGCTGGTGGTGAGCCAGACATTACCGCCTTGCGGCAGGGCGTCGAGAGCGTTCATCACCAGGGCGAGAAGCACCTGCTCGATCTGCGCCGCGTCGCAGAGAACGCGGGGCAAAGCCGGATCCAGCTGAAGCTGAATCTGAATGCCGGCCATGTCGAGCTGGTGCTGCACCAGACGCAGCGAGCGGCGGACAACTTCGTTGAGGTCCGTGGCCTGCAGATTCATGGGCGTGGTGCGAGAGAAGGCGAGCAGATTTTTGACCAGGTCACCGCAGCGGCGGCTCTCGCTGGCGACCAGATCGAGGGAGTCGCAGATTTCGCGGTAACGCCTCACGCCTTCCCCGGCGGTTTTCTGGCGATCGAGCTCTTCGCGGTCAATCCACTTGCGCAGCAGCTTGGCGTAGGTCAGGATGCCGGAGAGCGGATTGTTGATCTCATGCGCGAGCACGGCGGCCATCTTGCCGATGGAAGCCATCTTCTCGGTGTGCAGGGCGTGCTCATGGGCGCGCTTCAGTTCGCGGGTCTTGTGTTCGACGCGCTCTTCGAGGGTGCGCGTCCAGGCGAGATTCTGTTTGCGCTCGGCCTGCAGTTGCAAGCTCATGTCGTTGAACGAGCGCGAGAGTTCGCCGATTTCATCCCCGGAGTGCACGTCAATCTGATAGCCAAGATCGCCGGCCGCCAGACGCTCGGTGCCACTCTTCAGCGCTTTGAGGGGTCTGCCCACCACGCGCCAGACGAAGAACCAGCTCAAGAAAGAAATCAGCAGCAGGGCACAGCCGGTGTAGACGATCATGCGGCGGCTGCTCTCGGCGAGTTGCACGTCGGCTTTGGCGAGCGAGAGGTTGGTATCGAGCACTCCGAGAATCTGCTGCTCGGCGGGATGGGCGTGGCATGCGGCATTCGAGCAGGCGGCCTGATTCTCGATCGGCGTGATGATGCCGAGCACGCGCGTGCCGCCACCATTGCGGTAAATGCGGAAACGGTCGGGGCGATTCAGTTTGGCCAGGGGCTGCGACTGGGAATGGCAGGCGTAACAGGCCTCGGCTTTCTTATCGACAACATGGTCGAGTTCAGCGGGATCGGTGCTGTAGGTGATGCGTCCCTCTTTATCGAAGACGCGGATCTTCAGCATGCCGGGCTCGCTAGCCATGGCCTGGACGGCATGGTGCAGGCCGTCGCGGTCGTTGCGCAGCATGTAGTCGCTGGTGCTGTGCTTGATGACATCGCTGACGCGTTCGGCGCTGAGCAGCGTGTTTTGCTCCAGGTGCCGGCGATGAAGCTGCACGTTGAAATAGCCGAGCAGGCCAAAGATCGCCACCATGGCGCCGACCAGGAGAATATTCAGCTTGGCGCTGAGGGTGAGCGTCAGGCGCAGCCACGATGCGCGAGTTGGTTCAGTCTCCGGCATGGCCGTATGCCGGCGAAACGGCCGGCAATGCTGAGTTCGGTCTGACAAACTGCACCGGTTTTTCGCTGGGGAAAATCGGCAGATACTTCACCGCGACGCCAAACAGGAAAAAGCCGCTGGCGACGATCATCAGCGTGACCGAAAACTCCGTCCACTTCGGGATGTAATGGTGGCCGACGTAGGTCTCGAATCCGATGACGCTGACGTTCAGGCGATTGGTGATGAAGCCGAACAGGCTGATGACGGAGGCCAGGTATAGACCGCCGGGCGAGAGCCTGACTCGCTTGAAGCTGAGCAGAATGATCGGGATCACGAAGGAGAGCCCAAGCTCGAGCCACAAGAAGTACGCTTCGTAACTGGGCTTCACGATCTCGCGCAGGATGCCACGGTGAAAAAAGTCTTCGAAGCGAAGCAGGGCGTTGATCCAGAGCGCGACCAGCAACGCTCCGCCGAGGCGCACGAGAACGGGGAGTTCGAGATGACGCCCGAGAGCCTTGGCGCTCTGCGTGGACTCGAAGATCGTCATGGCCAGGCCCACCGCGACTGCCGAAGCGAAGAAGAAGAAGGGCAGCGCCGGCGTGTACCAGAAGGGATGGAGCTTGCTCGGCATGATCAGGTAGAGCGATCCCAGCGAACTCTGGTGCAGCGTGGAGAGCAGGATGCCGAGCACGATCAGGACCGGGTAGATCTTGTGAATCCAGCGAATGGGCCGTTTCAGGTTGAAGCGCTCGAGCACGTTTGGCAGGAATTCGAAGAAAAGCACCGTCGTGTAGGTCATCACGCACATGCCCACCTCGAACATGACGGAGTGCGGGTTCATGTAGATGAGCTGGTGCCAGATGAACCAGGGGCGGCCGAGATCGAACAGCAGTCCCACGATGAAGAGCAGGTAGCCTAAGAATGCGGTCAGGATCGCCGGACGCATGACGCTGCGCAGGCTCTCTACGTTGAACAGGTAGACTGCGCCCACGATGCAGAAGCCGCCCGCCGCCAGCATGACGCCGCACAGGCAGTCGAAGCCGATCCAGAAGCCCCAGGGAAACTGGTCGCTCATGTTGGTGACTGCGCCCAGGCCGCGCGTGTAGCGGATGAAGGTGGAATAGAGGCCGAGCGCAATAATGACGAGGAACACACCCTTCCAGAAGGTGAGTTTGATCGGCATCTTCATTGCGCGCCCCCATTCTTCTTGCCATTGCGTTCGACAGCTTCGGCTTCGGCCACTTCCTGGCGGCGGTGGGAGATCCAATAAATCCCGCCCAGCACCAGCGACCAGACCGGGATGAAGTCTGGAACCCGATCCATGACGCGCGCCGTGTACTCGGGGATGGGGGTGTCGCCGATCTTGGCGGAGGCGGGATAGCCGAAGTCCTCAACCTTGGTGCCCGAGAGAATGAGGACGCAGGTTCCGCCCACTTCGTGCAGCCCGTAGATGCGGTTGAGGTAGGTGGATGGATTCTGCCGGATGCGCTCCTGGGCTTCCTTGATGAGGTCGTCACGGTCGCCGAACTTGGTCGCGCCCGTAGGGCATATCTCGGCGCAGGCCGTCTGCTTGCCGGCGGCGACGCGATCCGGACACATGATGCATTTGCGCACCCGCGGGTTGAGCGAGCCCCATTCGTACTTGGGCTGGCTGAAGGCACAGGAGGCCATGCAATAGCGGCAGCCGATGCACTTCCACACGTCATAGACGACCGGCCCTTCCTTCGTCTTGTGGAAGGCTCCGACGGGACACACCGAAGCGCACACGGGATGCTCGCAGTGCATGCACAGGCGCCGCATGAACTTGTCGCCCTTGGTCATGACCACGGTGTACTTGTGCTCGGACTGCACCGCCTCGGCCGCGATGGTTTCGGTGTAGGGAAGTTTGTTTTGATCGGCGCAAGCCTGTTCGCACTGCTTGCAGCCGATGCACATCGTGGAATCGTATAAAAGTGCTTTGCTCATGAAAGATCTCTCCCCGGTATGCCCTTTGCTTGCCCGCCAGCCCGGAGTTTCAATCGGAGTGCAGGATGAAATGAGAATGAAGACAAAAAGAAGGGGCTATGACCACCGTAAGCTGGCCGGACTGGAGCTGGTAACAAGCTGCTTACCTCATCACATCAGAGGCTGTCGCGAAATTCAGCAGCTTCCGCTAGTTAAAGTTTCAACAATTGGGGGGTCCTAGGTCGGTGACGGGTATCACATTTGCAGGTGATTCTGGTCAACGGGGCCTCGCGGGCTGGGAATCTCTCGGCAATCGTTGTGTTTCGCAACAGAATCGTGATGAAGATCGCATCAGTGAACGAGCTAGCGATAAGTGGTTGATAGCAGGCTGTTTTGGTATGAAACCTCGACTTAGCTTGGTCGGGCCGCCAATTCCCGTGTTGTGATCTGCATCGTATCTGGCCGCGGTGTTTCTCTGCAGATTCCACGAGGGCCGGACCAAGTCCCTTCTATCTCATTCACATTTCAAGAGATCCACACATCCGGAGGATCGATCCGCAGTGCGCCTCCCTTTGGCTGGGCGATTGCCTTTAGGTAAAGCGCGAGTGACCCAGAAACAACGAGGCACTCCGGGCGAGGTGGGTTATGACAGTCATCCTGGTACTCCTTACATTCGCAATCGTCCTGATGATCGATTACGCGCGCAGTCGGAATCAGTTGGCGAAGCAGGTAATTCAAACAGCTCCCGTCGAAGCAGCACCCAGGATGGTCCCGGCGATGGTCGCCGGTTTCCAGGTTCCCGAGAACGTGCGCTATCACGCGGGCCACACCTGGGCGCTGGGCGAGAGCCGCGAACTGGTGCGCGTGGGCCTGGACGACTTTGCGTCGAAGCTGATCGGCAAGATCGACAGCATCACGCTGCCGCAGCGCGGGCGCTGGGTGCGGCAGGGGCAGAAGATCTGGACGATCATCCGCGACGGCAAGTCGGTGGATATGGTTTCGCCGATCGAGGGAACGGTGACCGATATCAACGAGGCCGTCATGAAGGACCCGGACCTGGCCCGGAAGGAGCCCTACGGCGAAGGCTGGCTGGTGAAGGTGCAGGCACCGGATGCGAAGATCAACTTCCGCAATCTGCTGGGCGGAGCGCTGGCGCGGTTGTGGACCGAAGAGTCGGCGCTGCGGCTGCGCAAGAGAATGCCGATGGCGCTGGCTTCGGCGCTGGCCCAGGACGGCGGCGTGGCGGTCGATGACATCGCGGCTCATATGCCGGATCAGGATTGGGCTGAGCTGACGAAAGAGTTCTTCCTGTCTTAGTGGTGACGAGTACAGACAGGCCTTGCCTGGAATTGGTGAGATGCCGCCCGGGATTCGTCCCGGGCGGTTTTCTTTTTGTGGCAGTCCTGCGAAGAAAAAACCTCAGTCGGCTTGCGCGTCCTCCGCAACGGGACGCGAAAAGGAGCGGAAGATCCAGGTGCCCACCACCACGGCGCAAGTCAGCATAGTTACGCGCAGATATTGGGCTACGGGCAGAGCGGCGTCGCCAAAAATAATGCGCAGCAGGCCGAAGGTGGCGCTGCTGGCGCACAGGGCGAAGTAGACGCGCTCCTGGACGCACTTCGAAATGCTCGCCAGCCAGGCAAGGATGGAAGCCACCGTGATGTAGATCGAGATCAGGATGCTGCTCGATAGCGCGCCGGGGCCGGCAATGATGGCTGCAGGCCTGGGCGAGAGGAATCCATGGCAGGCGATGCCGAGGAACACCAGGGAGTGGGCGAGGGCGATCAGGGCTCGCTTGCGATTGGTCAGGATGGCGAAGTCGCTCATGGCCGATGATCGAGTTTCGCCTTTTGGGGCCGAGGGTGTCGTGATGTTTCGCACCGCGTTTTGTGATTGGGATCACAGATAGACAAAGGCAAAATCTTTGACCGCAAAGGTCGCGAAGGGTGCGCAAAGAGCGCTAAGAAGTCCTTCAGCGCGGGCTAGGGTCTCGCTTTGCTCGACCGGACAGCCGAGGCGGCTGTCCCTACATGGGATCTGTGGGCATCTGCTGGGTGGTTAGCGAGTGCGGCTCGGTGGTACCATCCGGGCGTTATGACTCACAGACGCTCTGAACTGGCTTCCGTCGCTCTTCTCTTGTCGCTTACAGTTGTTGGACTTGCCGCCGCGCAGGCGCCGGCTCCTCCGCACGCCATCGTGCTGCACGCGGGGCGGCTGCTGGACGTGCGCAGAGGCCGCATCGTTACGCCGGGAGAAGTCCTGGTCGAAGGCCAGCGCATCGTGGAGGCGGGCAGCGCGGTGAAGCATCCGGTGGGGGCGGAGGTGATCGACCTGGGCGATCGCACGCTGCTGCCCGGATTGATCGACGCTCACGTCCACTTGTTTCTGCATCCCGGCGCGGAGGACCTGCAAACCGTCGAGGAGTCGGTGCCGCAGCGCACGATCACGGCGACGCTGGCGGCGCGCGACGACCTGATGGCCGGCTTTACCGCCGAACGCGACATGGGAACCGAGGGCGCGGGATCGGCGGATACCGCCGTTCGCAATGCCATTGACGAGGGAAACATCCCGGGGCCGCGGCTGCGCATCAGCGGGAACGCCATCAACATTCTGGGCGGGCACGAGGATGCGATCGGCTACAACCCCGCGCAGCACGTCCTGTCGAACGCCGATTACGCCAACAGCGCGGACGAACTGGTGGCGGTCATGCGCGAGCAGTTCAAGGAGGGCGCCGACTTCATCAAGATTTATGAGACGGGCGCGGACTCGGTTCGCGACGGGAAGTTTTCCACTCCGTATCAGTACACCGAGGTGCAGCTCGAAGCCGCGGTGAAAGAAGCAGCGCGGCTGGGCCGGCGCGTTGCGGTGCACGCTACGGGTGAGCCGGGAACGCTTTACGCCGCGCAGGCGGGCGTGGCCTCGATTGATCACGCCGATCAGCTCAGCGACGAGACCATCCGGCTGATGAAAGAAAAACAGATTTTTGCGGTGCCGACGTTCACCATCTTCGAATATTTTGCCGAGCATGCGGCGACGCCGGCGCAGAGCGCGCGCGAGCATCAGACGCTCGATCTGAAAATTCAAGAGTTCAAAAAACAGGTGGCGGCGGGAGTGCCGATGGCGGTGGGATCGGATGTAGGACCGTTTCCGCACGGCACGCAGGCGCGCGAGTTCGTGCTGATGGTGAAATATGGAATGTCGCCGCTGGCCGTGCTGCAGGCCGATCTGCTGAACGGAGCGAAACTGCTGGGCTGGGAAGGACAGATCGGGGCGCTGGAACCGGGATACCTGGCGGATGTGATCGCGGTGACGGGCGATCCGCTGCAGGATGTTGGAGTGCTCGGGAATGTGAGCTTCGTCATGAAGGGTGGGGTAGTGTACAGGAAGTAGAGCTGGCGTTGAGTCAAGTGAATGTGGCGAGTGGAAGAGCTTTGGGGCAAGGAGCAAGCCTCAGGGGCTAAAGCCCCGCATCTTTAACGGACTTTGGCGGCACCCTTCGGCTCCCCTCGCCCCCTCGGGTCGCTCAGGGCAGGCTCAAAGACTGAAAGCCGTGCCCTTCCCGGTGGATTCGCGAGCTTGGTCCCACAGCAGAAACGGCTGACAGCGTCATGCTGCCAGCCGTTTTTCTGTCACGCGTCATCTGTCGAGGAGTGTCAGAGCGCGTTAGCGATGTCCGCCGCCTCCGTGGGAACCGCCTCCACCATGGGAGCCACCACCGCCATGGAATCCGCCGCCACCGTGAAATCCGCCACCACCATGGAATCCGCCGCCTCCGTGGAAGCCGCCTCCGCCATGGAAGCCTCTACTGCCGTGGAATCCGCCTCCACCGTTATGCAATCCTCCGCGGAACCCGCCGCCGCCGAATCCACGTCCACCCCAGCCGCGTCCACCCCAACCGCGTCCACCCCAACCGCGTCCACCCCAGCCACGTCCGCCCCAGCCCCAGCCGCGTCCACCCCAGCCCCAACCGCCGCCCCATCCCCCGCCCCACCCGTACCACGGGCCGGCTCCAATGAAGGCGCCGCCTACGAACCAATTAGGTCCGTAGTAGCCGTAGGGCGCGCAGGCGTATGGGTAGTAGGAGTAATAGCCGTAAGGACAGTCGGGCGGGTCGTAGTATCCCGGCCCAGGACCGACTCCAACCCCGACCGCTACTTGTGCTTGAGAAAAACCTGCGGGAATCGCCAGAATGGCGAGCAGAGCGAAGTATCTGAGATACCTCATTGTTCCACCTCCCGTCAGGTCCGTTTCCGCCACTGAACCCGCGGACCCGACTGCCGGTCGCATCTACTTTATTCGAACCCCTGAGTAGAGCAAGAGTTGCTTGCAGCGAGCGCGGCGCGGAAAGCCGGTGTCCGGCGCTAGGAATCTCCCGGCATTCAAGAACGTCGCATCCAAAAATGCGAAAGTCTGGCGTAGGGCAAAACCTGTGCCGGGCCGCAAAACCCTGCACAGTTACCTTGGTTCCGCCCCACGGACACGGGCGTAACCAGTTAATTCCAAACAACTTGCCTCCTCCCTAAAGTTTCGCGGCTGGCCGTCCGATTGCCCGTTTAGGAGTCATGCGTTTCCTTAGGCGAGCACCTATGGCGGCACGCAACTCTTCGAACTTTCTGCCATTCAGCATTGCGTTGCTGGTCGTGGGCGGCATTTGCTGCCCCGGCCTGTTTGCGCAGGGTCCGATCCCGGACGCTCCCAGACCGACTGCCGAGGCAGTGTCGCCGCTGGTCGAAGCATCGACTGCGATCGCGGCGAGGCCGGTCGTGGCGAGTGCCCCACGCGCCGAGGTTGCACACAGATTTTGGGACGCGCCCAATTACGCCTTGTTTGCCGCGACGGCCGCGTTGAGCGCAGCAGACTTTGCCGTCACCCGATCGAACCTGCAGCATGGAGGCCAGGAACTGAATCCCATGGTGCGCGTGTTCGGGCGATCGAGCGCGGGTCTGGCGGTGAACTTTGCCGGAGAAACCGCAGGAGTGGTCGGGCTGAGCTACCTCTTCCACAAAACCGGGCACCACAGACTGGAGCGCATGGTCTCGGTGGTGAGCATCGGAGCGTCTTCGGGCGCGGTGGGGTACGGGTTGGCGAATCGGTAGGAGCGGGGCCCTTGCGAAGTCGGGCGCTCGGGTGAGGGATTGCGGTGCAGTGCCGTCCCTCCGGGACTCGGCGAAGATTTAGTCAGCGTACCCAGGGCTTACGCCCTGGGCTAATGAATGCCGCCGCTTCGCGGCTCGGGTCCTGCCTGGTTTGGTCCTCTGCCCGAGTCCGACCGAGTGAGATCCATCCGGGTCGATCCATCCACCCTAGGTCCGATCGGGTCAAGTCGGACCAGGTCAGGTCCATCCACCTCACGTCCGACCAAGTCAGGTCCGACGAAGTCAGGTGCGACCAGACTAAGTCCGGCCAGACTAAGTCCGGCCAAGCGCAGATTGTTTCGCTCAAGGCCGCTGTTGCCGAGCCGTAGCAAAACCCGCCATTGCCCCAGATCTCTCGTCTACCAAAGCACCTTGGCGCCCAACTGAATGTGACGCGAGCCGCCGGAGCCGATCACCGGGTTGGAAGAAGCTACGTCCGGCGTGAAGACGACAGTGCCGACGTTGCTGGGGATGGACAAGTCGTTGTTCATCGTGAACACATCAAAGTTGGCATGATTGAGGATGTTGAAAAACTCACCGCGGAACTGGAGCTTGAAGCGCTCGTTCAGCTTCCAGAGCTTGGTCAGGGAGAAGTCCCAGTTGGTGAATCGGGGACCGCGGAAAATGTTGCGGGCCATATCGCCCTGGGTACCGGCGGCGGGAGGCGTGATGATCGTACTGCCCGCCTGATAACAGCCAAAGTTCTGTAACTGGCCTGGGTCTGCGACCGCAAGGCATGCGGGATTCGCGTCGACGAAATTTCCGTTCTGATCGTTGAAATTAAACGACGTGAGCGGAGTGAATTGCGACCAGTGAATATTGCTGGCCGGTCCCTGCATGTTCCAGCGGTCGTTGAATTCGCCGGTGGCGCTGATGTCGTCGTTGAAGTCGACGAGGGTGAAGGGTTCCCCGCTCTGCAGATTTACGATGCTGGTGGCCTGCCAGCCTTCGAGCATTTGCCATTTCGTCTTGACCGCGGGGAGATCATAGGTCGCGGAGAGGGTGAAGCGATGGCGGATGTCGTAGTCTCCGTTGCCCCGCTCCTCAGAATAGTTGTTGCTGTCGGGCGGCACGCTGGCGAGGTTGCTGGTGGCCGTATCGATGGCGTGAGCGTAAGTGTATCCGGCGAGCAGGTAGAGGCCGTGGGAATAGCGCCTCGTGAGCGTGACTTGCAGGGAGTTGTAGTTGGAGTTCGAGCGATTGCTGAGGTAGTTGAAGAATCCCAGCCAGGGGAAGCAGGGACCGCCGAAACCCTGTCCCCCCTCGGACACCGGGCAGTTAGTCGCCAGCGGGCGACCGGTCTCCTCAAATCCGTTGTCGAAGGCGGGATTCACCTGATTGATGTCGGTCACGCTGTAGAGTTTGACGCCGTGGTTGGCAACGTATGCCACCTGCAGCAGCGTGGACTTGGTCAACTCCTGTTGAACATTGAAGTTCCAGTTCATGACGTAGGGAGTCTTCAGATGCGGGTCGACGGCGAACACGTTGCATTGGCTGTTCACCCTGCATACATTGCCTGAGTTGGCGGCATTGGGGAAGATGGTCGGGGATTGGTTGGGTGCAAGCCATTGGATCGGAGTTCCATCGCTGCTGGACTGGAGGAACGAGGTGATCGTGCCCGTGGGCTGTTGCAGAACGCCGTTGCCGTCGATGTAGGGCACGCCGCTGGGGTTCAGGTTCAGGCCTCCGCCACTGAACATGAAAGTGCGGATGGAAGGCTGATCGAAGATGATGCCGTAGCCGGAACGAACCACGGTTTTGCCGGTGCCAAAGACATCCCATGCCAGACCGACCCGGGGCGAGATGTTGTTGTAGTTGGTCGGATACGGCGAACCGATGCCCTGGCCGACTTGGACGAGGCCGCTGGTGGAGGTCGGAACGTAGTTGGCGAGCAGGTTGTGGGCGTCTTTGATGGGATTGGTAACGTCGTAGCGGAGGCCCAGGTTCAGGGTGACGTGTTTAGTGGCCTTCAAATCATCTTCGGCGAAAAATCCCAAGGATTTCTGGCTGACCTGGCGCGCCGGATTTCCATAGAGGAAATCCCAGCTGTCAATGTTAGTGACATCGCCCGCCATGAAACCTTCCAAGCTGTCAAACACAATCCGGCCACGGCCGTCGCTTGCGCGATAGTAGTTGACATTCCCATAGCGAAAACTGCCGCCAAAGCGGATAGTGTGGCGGCCTCGCGTGTACGATGCCGTATCGGAGAAGTTGTAGGTTTTGCTCGGAGTTGTAAACAGCGGCCATCCCGATTTGCCGCCCATTGAGTTGAAGAAGAGGGTCCCGGGATTAATGCTGGGGAAACCAAACAGGCGAGGGTCTGTAACTCCGGTGTTCAGCCCATAGCTCGCGGGGCTGCTGTTGTGGTCGATGGGGAAGATGGCCTCGTTGAAGCTGTTGTAGCTGAAACGGACTTCGTTCGACCAGGCAGAGGTTGGGTTGGAGGCCAGGCTGACGCCGAAGACCTGCGTAATCGGGCTGGTGGTTGAGAGCCAATCCGGACGAAGTGGAACCGTGTCCTCTTCGGATTGGTTGGTGTTCGCATAGATGAAGCGGGCGCTGAGCACGTGGTGCGGGCTGAGAACGTAGTCGGTCTTGGCGACGAGATTGTCACCACGGTTTTGGTTGATGAAGTCGAAATTGATTGCCGCGGGATCGAACTGTGACGCGGCGAATCCCGGATTCGGCAGAAAAAGATGCAGCAGCGACAGGCTGAGCGGGTTGCAGGAGTTGGTCACCATGCAGCCGTTGGGGCCGGAGACGGCGTCGACGATGCTGACGTCTTCGGGTACATCGTTAAGAGCGGCCAACTGCGCGGCCTGCGGCTCCATGGACACCGTCACCGGGCTGTCGGTGATGCCGGGATTGCCCACCTTGTCGCGGATTCCCTCGTAGTTGAAGAAGTAAAACCACTTGTCCTTCTTGATCGGGCCGCCGATCGACGCTCCGAATTCGTGCATGAGCAGCGCGGAGATAGGCTCGGGCGCAGGATTGAAGTAGTTGCGCGCGTCGAAGGCGACGTTGCGGTGGAAGTAGTAGGCGGAGCCGTGAATCTGGTTGGTCCCGGACTTGATGCCGATATTCATGACCACGCCTGGCTTGACGCCGTAGTCGGCGGTGGGACTTTCCTGCGTGTTGAATTCCTGAATGGCATCGAGCGGGAGAAAGCTGGCGGGAGTGCCGGAGATGCCGGCATCGTTGACGACGGTTTCGCCGTAGTAGACGTCGTTGTCGTCGGCGCCGTCGATGAAGAAATTGTTGTCGTCGGGGCGGTTGCCGTTGGAGGTGACCGAGTGAAAACCGCCGCCTGGGGTGCGCTGCACACCGGGATGCAATTCGAGCAGGTTCTGAAAGTCGCGGCCCTGCACGGGAAGCTCGGTGATGGCTTTGTTTGAGAGCACGCCGTTCAGGGTGGCATCGGAAGTATCGGCTAGAGCGCCTTCCGCGCTCACCTCCATCGTTTCGGAAACGGCTCCGGGCTGCAGCTTCAAGTCGACGCGGACGTCGCGCGAGACTTCGAGGAGCACGGGAGTGCTGAGCGCTTTTTTGAAGCCGGCGGATTCCGCCTCCACCGTGTACGTACCCGGTTCGAGGTTGGGCGCGACATATTCGCCGGCGCTGGTGGTGAGGAGATGACGGCTTATGGAAGTCGCCGTGTTCGTGATTGTAATTTGCGCTCCGGCGACCACCGCACCGGTGGAGTCATAGACGGTGCCGAGGATCCGGCCTTCGGAGGTCTGAGCTTCGAAGCCAACGGCAACGAGCAGAATGGCAATCGCGAAAATGAAAGAACGAGTCGCTTTCATGACGACCTCCGGTTTCCCACTGTGAATTGTTGAGGTTGAATACGCAGCGGATCGGTTTGAAATCCGATTAGAGGCCGGCTTCCAGAGTGCCGGTGTTGACCAGGGAGCGAGGCTGCTCGAAGCTTTCCAGCGGAGATCGCGAGAGTCGGTGCAAGCCCATGGGAATCTAGCAAAGCAGGAGTCTGGCAAACAACCTGCCGGAAGTCAACGGCAGAAACATAAGTAGGAGTGGGGCAGTTTGGAGGAAGATTCGTATCAGGGCATGCCTTGAGGCATGCCGCACCAGCGTGCAACTCATATCCGGCTTCAGGCGTTGCGGTGCTGGCCGAGAAAACCGCAGGCTTCACAGGCTGCGGAAAGACTAATCGATGGCGCAAAAAGCGCACCTCAGGCGCTAAAGCGCGGACACATTTCACCGACTTAACAGCACGAGTGAACTCGTGCCCTTCCCGTTTCGTTGCGGTTTTTGGGTTTTTCCGCAGCGGCTAAAGCCGTTGGATTCTCATGCCGTTTGGCGGCACCGCTGAAGCGGTGCCCTGATACGAATCGGGTTCTCTAGCGGCACCACTGCCGACATAGTAGTGTTAGCCTGTTAACGACAGAACTTGAACGTAAGCTCTGTCGCGGCGTTAGTCCTCACCATGGAGGCACAGTTCTGACCATGAAGATCGCAAAAGATATTACGGAGTTGATCGGCAAAACGCCGCTGCTGCGGCTGAACCGGGTGACGGAGGGTTGCGCGGCGGAAGTTGTGGCTAAGTTGGAGAGCCACAATCCGCTGGCTAGCGTGAAGGACCGCATCGGCGTGAGCATGATTGTGGAGGCGGAGCGGGCGGGGAAGATCCATCCGGGCAAGACCGTTTTGATCGAGCCGACCAGCGGGAATACGGGCATCGGCCTGGCCTTCGTGGCCGCGGTGAGAGGCTACAAGCTGATTCTTACCATGCCGGAGACCATGAGCCTGGAGCGGAGGATACTGCTGCTGGCGTTTGGAGCGGAGATCGTGCTCACACCCGGGCCGCGGGGCATGCCGGGGGCGATTCTCAAGGCGAAAGAGATTCTGGCGAACACGGCCGGCGGCTTCATGCTGCAGCAGTTCGATAATCCGGATAATCCCAAGATTCACTTCGAAACGACGGGACCGGAAATCTGGAACGACACCGACGGCAAGGTGGACTTTCTGGTCTCGGGCATCGGAACCGGAGGAACGCTCACAGGCGTCTGCCAGTACATCAAGCCGAAGAAGGCCTCATTCAAGGCGGTGGCCGTCGAGCCGGCGGACAGTGCCGTGCTGTCGGGCGGGAAACCGGCGCCGCACAAGATTCAGGGCCTCGGTGCGGGATTTGTGCCGAGCATTCTGCGGACGGATTACATTGACGAGATCATCACCGTGACCAACGACGAGTCGATTGCGATGGCGCGGCGGCTGCCGCGCGAGGAAGGACTGTTTGTGGGCATTTCGTCCGGAGCGGCGGTGGTGGCTGCGTTAAAAGTGGCCAAGCGACCGGAGAATGCAGGCAAGTTGATCGTGGTGATCATTCCGTCTTTTGGGGAGAGATATCTCAGCACGGTTCTGTTTCAGGAGTTGCGGGACAAGGCGTTGCAGATTCCCACGGCGGCGCTGCCGGCGTAGCCGGCGCCTAAAGGCGCGCGTCGTTGTTGCGACTTTGGCGGCGCGCATGAATGCGTGCCCTGATACGAATCTGACAGACGGGCTCGGATACGAATCTGACTGATAGACCCTGATACGAACCGTTTCTAATTCGCTTATGCCGCACCTGCTGGGGCTAATTCGCGAAGACGTTGCCAACGTGATGGAACACGATCCGGCAGCCAAGTCGCGGCTGGAGGTGTTTCTGTGCTACTCGGGGCTGCATGCGGTGTGGTTCTACCGCATCAACCACTGGATGTGGAATCATCGCCTTTCTTTGATGGCGAGGTGGTGGTCGCAGGTGGCGCGCTGGCTGACGGGGATTGAGATTCATCCCGCGGCGAAGATCGGGCGGCGGCTGTTCATCGATCATGGAATGGGCGTGGTGATCGGCGAAACCGCGATCGTGGGCGATGACGTGACCTTGTATCAGGGTGTGACCCTGGGCGGAACGGGAAAAGAGCAGGGCAAGCGGCATCCCACACTCGAAGACAACGTAGTGGTGGGCGGGGGAGCGAAGATTCTGGGCAATCTTACGGTGGGAAAGAACAGCCGTATCGGGGCGGGCTCGGTCGTGCTGCGCAATGTGCCGGAACAGTCGACGGTGGTCGGCGTGCCGGGGCACATCGTCTTCCGCGAAGGCAAGCGCGTGGTGATTACCGATCCCAAGCAGATTAACGATCCGCTTTCCGAGGCGCTGGCGGCGGTGGCCACGGAGGTCAGCCGGCTGCGCGAGCGGGTGCAGCAATTGGAAGGATCGGTGCCCGAGCCGGTACCCGAGCGACTCCAGCAGATCATGGAAGATATGGACTATCAGATTTAGGGAGCCCTCGAACGTGGAACAACCGGCGCCGCAGCGACGTATCTAGCAGGGAGCGAAATGGTGAGATGGGTCATTTCCGCCGTTCTGTTTTCCTTCCTCATCCCACTCTGCCCGGCCGCCAGCAAAGACAAAGAGGAAAAACTGAAGCCGGCCCAGTCCATCGCCGAGTTGCAGCAACAGCTGGAAAAAATCCTGAAGGATGCGCACACACCGGGAATGGCGGTGGCGATCGTGCATCGGGACGGCCCGGAATGGGTTGCCGGATTGGGCAAGTCGGATGTGGCTACGGATCGTGCGGCCACTGCCGACACACTGTTTCGGATCGGATCGACGTCGAAGGCGTTCGCCTCGCTGTCGATTCTGCTGCTGGCCGATCAGGGAAAACTTTCTCTCGAAGATCCCATCCACAAGCTGGCTCCGGAGGTCTGGTTTGAGAACCGCTGGGAGGCAAGCGATCCGGTCCGCGTCGTCAACCTGCTGGAGCACACCACGGGCTGGGATGATATGCACCTGCGTGAGTATGCCAAGGGCACGCCCCCCAGCGTGGGTTTGCGCGAAGCGTTGGACTATGACCACCACTCGCGCATATCGCGCTGGCGGCCGGGCACGCGCATGGCCTACTGCAATTCGGGACCTGCGGTCGCGGCCTACATTGTCGAGAAGCTTACCGGGGAGCGTTTCGAAGATTTTGTGCAGCAGAACCTGTTTGGTCCGATCGGGATGAGCACCGCGACCTATTTCCCCCCGGCCGCTGGGACCGCGACCACTCTGTACCATGAAGACGGCAAAACGCCTTATCGCTACTGGAACATCCTTTACCGGCCGGCAGGAGCGATCAATGCGTCGGCCAAGGACATGGGGGCGTACGTTCAGTTCTATCTCGATCGCGGCGCGGTGGGCGGGAAACAGGTTGTCCCGTCGAAGGACATTGATCGCATGGAGATTCCCACCAGCACCTGGGCGGCGCGTGGCGGAATGAAGACCGGATATGGGCTGAGCAACTATTGGAGCATTGAGGACGGCTTTGTGTATCACGGCCACAACGGAGGGGTCGATGGGGGATTGACGCAGATGGCCTACATGCCCGACTACGGTGTGGGCTATTTCTATAGCATTAACAGCGGAAACGGGGATGCCTTTCAGAAAATCGGGAAGGCGATTCGGGCTTACCTGAAGAACAAACTGGAGAAGCCGGCCGTGCCGGCCGAAGCGTCTCTGCCTCCGAACGCGGCGCAATATTCCGGATGGTACGAGCCCGACTCGCCGCGGGTCGAAATGTTGTATTTTCTGGAACGCCTGCTCGGGATCTCGCGTGTTCGCTTCGAGGACAACAAGCTCATTGCCAGCAATCTTGACGGATTGCATCAGGTGTATCTTCCCGTGACTGGCGGGCAGTTCCGAAGCGTGCCCAAGAAAGATCCACCCGAGCCGGTTCCAACCCTGGAATTGCTGACGCCGAATGAAGAGGGCTTGTTTATTCAGGCGGATACACAAACGACGATCAAGCATATTCCGGTCTGGTTGGCGATGGGAGAGATTGCGGCGACGGTTTTCTTTGTCATTTCGATTCTCGCGATCGTGATTTATGCCCCGTTCTGGATTCTTGGCGGACTCAGCAAGAAGCGCCGGCGTCCGGCGGAACGCGGCTTGAGGCTATGGCCGCTGCTGGCGGTGCTGAGCCTGATTGTATTTGTAAGCCTTTTCATTTTGTCCAGCGGCGATCTGATCGAGCGACTGGGGAACCTGACTGTCTGGTCTGCAGGGATCTTTCTTTCCTCCCTTGCATTTGCGTTCGCGACGATCGCATGCGCGATTGTGGTTTGGCGGACGCCGGCAGACACCGTTCGCACAGCGGTGCGGCGGTTTTCGTTGGTGGTCACAGTGGGTCTGGTGATTGCGGTGCTGTATCTCGCATACTGGGGTGTCATTGGATTGCGGATGTGGGCTTAGGAGCCGGCGTTGAAAAAAAATATCGTTATCGCAGCGCTTGAAGACTGTTCGTGAGAACTGGTGCCGTCCCTCCGGGACTTGTTTGTTTTCTTCGGAACTTACCCAGGGCTTACGCCCTGGGCTAATGAATGTCGCCCCTTCAGGGCTGGGATTTTCCGGGTCTTGATCCACGGTTCGCATCAAATTCTGCTTGTCACGCGGACTACGGTTCGCATCAAATTCTGGTTCTCACGCCGACTCTTGAAGCGCTGCGCCACCCAAACTCGCGCGCCGAAGCGAGTTTTTCAGCAGCCTGTTAGGAGCTTAGCCGTTCATTGCAGAGGGGATCACCGGTCGACGCGGGGCGTCTGGCTTTTTGCAGCCTGGCCGCCAGGACTTCTCCGATCGTCTTAATGTGCGGTTCACGCAACAGGTTGTCGTGATCGAGGTTGATCTCGTGCAGTTCGACTCCGGCCGACGAGCGCAAGCCCCATCCCATTTCGCGGTCGGCGACGTAGAAGAAGGGTTGCCGGGGCCGCTTGAACAGCACGACCGGAGCGCGGAAGCGGGGCAGCTCGAATGCGGGGCCGGGCCAGTAAATTTGTCCCCAGGTGGGCCGGGTGGAGGATCTTGGAGAGGATTGTCTTTCGCGCCGCCGATCTAACACCTCGCGGCCGGCCCGCAGCCAGTCGGAAGCCGGCAACTTTCCCGCGTGCCGCAGCCGTGTGGTGTAGTAGTCGATCTTCCACTTCCAGGGAACCATCGTATTCTGCAGGGGCCAGGTATCGAGGATGGCGAAGAATCCGACCTCCTGCCCGCTTCGCTCCAACTGAAGAATCATTTCTTCACAGACCAGCACGTCATCACACATGGCGATGAAATGATAGGGACCGTGCGGTTGAACCGAGCCCATGGCGGCGATGTAGTCGTGAGCGAGATTTTCAAGCTCGGCGCGGGTAAATGGTTGCGGGGCGGGAACCGGCTGCCGGGCCTGCAGCGTGTAGAAAGGCTGTTGCGGACTTAGATGGCGGGCGAGTGCGGCGTACCCGAGGGTTTCGACCCCCGGAACCACGGGCGCAAAAATGGGGATGATGCCTTCCTCGCCGCGCTGGACACAGGTCACGAGCGAGTTTGACGAAGGTGCGCTCCCCGACGCCATCAGGCTGGCGAGGCTCTCCACCGTGGCGCCGTGGAGCATCGCGGACAGCGGCAGCTCGCGGCCGGTTGCGCGCTTGATCTCAGAGAGTAGACGAGCGGCGGTCAGCGAGTGTCCCCCGAGCTCGAAAAAATTCTCTTTCACGCCCAGCGATTCCATACCCAGGACCTTGCGGAAGATGGGAAGGATGGCGGCTTCGAGGCCGGTGCGCGCCTCGACGATCGGATGCGAGTCATCGCGGTCGTTTTTGGGGGCGGGCAGGGCGCGGCGATCCACTTTTCCGCTCATCGTCAACGGCATCTCGCGGAGGACTACGAATCGGGAGGGCAACATGAATTCCGGCAGCTTCTGTTTGAGGTGAGCGCGGATGGCGTCGAGCGAAAGATCGTCGCGCCCGGACGGAACCAGGTAAGCGACCAGCCGCTGATCACCGGGGGAGTCTTGCCGCAGGCTGACGGCGGCCAGGCGAACTCCGGGGCACTCGCACAACAGGGCCTCGATTTCGCCAAGTTCGATGCGGAACCCGCGCAGCTTTATCTGATCGTCGATTCGGCCCAGGAATTCGATGTTGCCATCGGGCAGATAGCGGGCGAGATCGCCCGTCTTATAAAGACGGGCGTTGGGGATCTGGCGGAAGGGATCAGGAATAAATTTCTCCGCGGTGAGATCGGGGCGGTTGAGATAGCCGCGGGCGAGTTGGATTCCTCCAATATGCAGTTCGCCTGCGACGCCAACGGGCACGGGCTGCAAGTTTGCGTCGAGAATGTAGGCCTGGGTGTTGGCGACCGGCTTGCCGATGGGAACGACGGGCCGGGAATAGCTGGGGTCGCATTCCCAGGACGTGACGTCGACGGCGGCCTCGGTGGGACCGTAGAGATTGTGAAGCTTGGCGTGAAGGCGTTCGAAGAATCTGCACTGCAATTCGAGCGACAAAGCTTCGCCGCTGGCGAATACCTGACGCACGGAACTGCATCGCTCAAGCTCGTCGGCCTCGAGGAAGAGCGCGAGCATCGACGGTACGAAGTGAAGCGTCGTGATCTTCTGTTCCTGAATCAATCGAACCAGGTATGCCGGGTCCTTGTGGCCTCCGGGTCGGGCCAGGACGAGGGTCGCGCCGGTGATCAGGGGCAGAAAGAACTCCCATACGGAAACGTCGAAACTGTAGGGAGTCTTCTGCAAAATCCGGTCTGCTGCGGTGATTTTGTAGGTATCCCGCATCCACAAAAGGCGGTTGACGATGGCTTCGTGAACGTTGGCCACGCCTTTGGGCTTGCCCGTCGATCCTGAGGTGTAGATGCAGTAGGCGAGGTTCTTTCCGTTGATTTCAACCTGAGGGTTGGCGGTACTCTCTGACGCGAGGGAAGGCCAGTCGCGGTCGAGGCAGATCACTTCTGCAGTGGAGTCCGGCACGCGATCGAGCAGATGGGCCTGGGTCAGCACGACGGGAGAATTCGAGTCCTGCAGCATCGTCTGCAGGCGGTCCGGCGGATACTCAGGGTCGAGCGGGACATAGGCGCCTCCCGCCTTGAGGGTGCCTAAGAGCGCGATGACCATCTCCAGCGAGCGCTCGGCGCAAACTGTGACCAGCGCGTCTGGCTCAACGCCCAGCTTGCGCAGGCGATGCGCGAGTTGGTTGGCGCGCTGATTGAGCTCGCGGTAAGTGATTTGTTGCTCGCCTGAGAGGACGGCGACGACTTCGGGAGTGCGTTCGACTTGTTCTTCCACGAACCGGTGCAGTGGAATGTCACGGGGATAGTCAACCTGGGTCCGATTCCAGTCGACGAGGATCGTCTGCCGTTCGGCTTCGCTCAGCGGATGGGGAGTGCTGCCAGTGCCGGTGGTATAAGTGGGCGCAACGATAGTGGGCACGATCGTGCGCGGGCCGGAGGCGAGCGAGTAGCCAAGCTCCTGCATAGCCACTCCCCAGGCCTGCTCGATCTCTCGAACGGATGATGGGGGCAGCTTGCCTTGCCAGTTGCCGGATCTGGCCTCGCCGACGAAGGGAACGTCCTGGCGGGTGTCCCTGGTGAGCTGCCACGCGGCGGATTGCTTCTGTTCCAGGCTGCGCATATTCGCAGCCGAACTTAACGCAACGGCACGCGCGAGCCGGGCGGGGGCCGGCGAAATCTTCAGAGTGGATGCAATCCGCGCCAGCTGTTTTTGCGGGTCGGCCAGCAGGTCTTCGTACTTGAGCAGCAGAAACCCGTCCTCTTCGCTGCGGGACGCGCGCCAGCTCAAGACGTGCTCCCGCCAGTTGCCCCAATCGATCAGGAACTCGCCGGCGATGAACCGCGGGATGAATTCCTCGATGGGATAACCGTCGGGAATGTTTCTCCTCTTGAGGCTGTACTTGTAGAGGGAGACCGCGACGTCGCGGGGATCGCGGACCAGATAAATCGTTCTCCCGTATCTGGGGTCGAAGTATTCGTGGCTCTTCAGAACGCGGGGACGAGCCAGCCGCCGCAACTGCCGGTCGGTAAAGAAATAAATCTCGGGGATACGCGACTCGACGTTGGCGAAGGTGACCGGATCGTCGGGATTGAGGAGGTTGCCGATCAGAAATCGCGCCCAGGTGTTGCCCGATCGCGGGTAAGAGACGATAAAGATATCGTCGGGAAAGACGGTGAGATCGCGGCCGGCTCGGGTGAGTCCGAGCGTCCTGCGGGCGCGGTATTTGAGGCGTTTCCAGATCATGGGCGGGGGCTCGGCTGCTGGCGCGAAGCGGCAATGTCCGAGGCCAGGGTATGGATGCAGTTTCGTAACACAAGGTAGCAGCGGCGGGTGCCGTCGAGGCCGGCAAAATAGGGGTCGGGAATCTCCGGGTCGCGGGTTTGGCCCGCGTAGGCGCCCAGCAGGAACATTTTGTCGCGCACCGCGGGATACAGAGTCTCGAGCTCGGCCAGGTTTTCGAAGTCCATAGCGAAAATGGCGTCGGAACTGGCGACGAGTTCCGCCGTGACCGGTTGGGCTCGGTGCTGATCGAGGGGCAGCGAGAGCTCTCGCGAAACGGCCAGAGCCCACGGGTGCGCTTCGCGGCCGGGCACAGCGTGCACTCCCGCCGAGCGGACCACGATGCCGTTAATGCCTCGTTCGGCGAGGACGTGCTTGAGCATCGCCTCGGCCATAGGGCTCCGCATGAGGTTGCCATAACAAACAAAAAGAAATGAAGAGGCGCTGCCGACGGCAGGTTGCGCAGTGCGACGGTCAGGAAAGGAAGCGTCTGCGCGCAACCTCTCGTAGGCCGAGCGCGCCTCGGGCGTCAGCCGGGACAGGGGATCAGCTGGCAACATTGGTCGCCGGGGCAAGAGCCGGCGGAACAGAGACTTGAAACCTGCAGTGATGAAGGCGCGGATTGCCCTGCTCAATTCTGCGAAGAAAGGCAGAGGATCGCTCCAGGACCAGAGCGCCTCTTTGGTAAAGGGAGAAAAATCGGCAGCCGCGCTCAGTAGTTGCTTGAGCTGCGAAGAGCGGGGACCGACTCCCCCAGCGTCTCGGGACAGGATGCCCTGAACGCGTTCCAGGCAGCCGGGGCTCCAGCGCCAGCGCATGCCGACTGCGTATTGCTGCGGCACGAGCGGCTGCTCGCCGTGAACCAGTTGCCAGTAGTAGAGAGGGAAATCGACTCCAGCCATGATGGGGAGCGAGACCGATCCCCAGAAGCGTCCGTTCACCTCCATCAGAACGGCCGAGCCGTTCACGGGATCGAGCCGGAACTCGACCATAGCGACGCCCTCCCATTCGAGGGCTCGCAACAGTGCCAGCGAGGATTGAAGCAACTGCGGGTCGGGAAGTTCGGAGATGGCGGCGACCGCGACGCCGCCCGTGGCAGGGGCCTCTCTGAGCCGGCGATGCTGGAACTGCGCGATGCATTCTCCGTTGTGCATGAGGAGTTCGATCCCCACGCCGACGCCGGGGCAGTATTCCTGCACCAGTGAGCTCTCCCCGTCGCGGCGGCGAATGGCAGAGGACAAGTCCGCCGCGCTGTTGCAGTACACCACGCGGCCGGACGGCCCAGCACCTTTTGCTTCCGGCTTCACGACCACGGGAAAGCGCAGGCTCGGCATAGCCGAATCAAGCTCGGCGGCGGTAGAGATGGAGCAGGTGAGCGGTACCCGGATGCCGCAGCGTTGCGCCGCTTCCATCGTAAGCGATTTATTCAGGACACGCTGCACTGCGTGCGGTGGAGGACAGCCCACATGCAGCAGCGGGCGGAGTTCATCGTACAAGTCGGACAATGCCGCGAGCGCGGGATCGCTGGCGGGCAGAATCCAATCGAATTGTTCCTTCCGGATCAAGCTGAGCAACGCGTCGGTGAACGCGGCAGGGTCGTGCTGCAACGCGGGAAGCCGGTGAAAATTGCGGACGGCGCGGGAGCGCAGGCTTGGCTCTTCCGGCTGAAGTGAAGCGATGTCCACCGGAATCCCGTGACGATGGAGTGAGCGTGCCACCGGCACGCTGATACGCGGAGCCGCACCCAGGATGAGTACGGGACGAAATTGGGAGCCAGGGCTCATCAGATCGCGCGCGGACAGCTCCATCGGGGAGGACGGAACGGCCGGTCAAGCCTCCTGCCGCGAGGTCTCGGCCAGTTCGATACCGATTTCGGCGTCACGCTCGTCGTAGGATAAACCCTCGACCTGCCAGGCGCGTCGCGTCCAGACTGCCCAGGCCAGACCGACTCCATAGACAGCCAGGGCAATCAGCGTCTGCTCCGCCAGGAGTAAAAGATGGTGCGGAATGAACCACCGCCGGAGCAGGAACAAGGCGCCCACCAGGGGAGCCGTCAGGCCGAGCGGAAGCAGGAAGGAATGTCGCAGATAGGAGAGCAAGCGAAGCTTCAGCAGTCGGCAGAGATGGATGGGCAGGAAGAACAGGACGGTGCAGGAGAGTGGGATGGCCGTGCCCAAGGCGTCGCCCACGATGCCGTATTTGCGCACGAGAAGAATGCTCAGCACGAGATTGGCGATGCCTTCGGCCAGCGTGACCTTGGCCAGCATCTGGTGCTTGCCCATGCCGAACAGAACCCGCGACGAGGCCGCCTGCATGATCATCAGCGTGGAGGGAATCAGCAGGATCAGCAGAATGGGGTAGCTGGCTGCGACGTAGCGCGCGCCCATCCAGGCCTCGATCACGGACTTGCCGAGCACGATCAGAATCGCGGTGATGGGGAAGATGACCAGGGCGCACATGCGGTTTCCAGCCACGAAAATCTGGCGCAGGCGCCCCAGGTCGCCTACGGCGTCGGATTGACTCGACATGGGAACGAAGATTTGCGCCATGCTCTGGACGACTTCCGTGGCGTAGTCGACCAGGCGCGCGCCGATGGTGAAGTAGGTGACTGCAGCCGCCGAAAGGAACGTGCCAATGACGAGAGCATCCGTCTTGAAGCGCAGCCGTCCGGCCACGATGATCACGAACGTGGTTCCGCTGTAGCTGGCGATCTGGCGCAGAGTGGAGCGTCTCACAGAACGGATTCCGAGCCGGAGGGGAATGAGGCGAAAGACCGCAGCCGCATTGATGAGGCCGCCCAGCAAAGGGATGCAGACGGTGATCAGGGCGACGGTGAGCAGACCGCGGCCGTCACGCAGGGCGACGACGATGAGCAAGGCGCGGAGCAGGGTCGCGCTGATGCTGGTGAAATTCAGCAGATAGAAGCGCTGCAGTCCCTCCAGAATTCCGCTGAACACGGCGAAGGGGAATCCGAGAGAGACTGCCGCCCCGACGATCAGCAGCAACCATCGCGCTGTGGTGAGGAATTCAAGCGGGATTTTGAAAATCGCGGTGACAAACCAGGCTACGACCAGGGTGATGAGCATGGTCAGCATCCCGATGCAGCTGTAGCTGGCGAGCGCGGTGCTCACCAGCCGGTCCAACTCCTCCTGTTCGCGAGTGGCGGCGAAGCGGGCAACGTAGCGAACGATGGAGGATCGAATGCCCAGATCGAACAGCCCGTAATATCCGGTGAGCGAGAAAATCAGAATCCAGAGCCCGAAGGCGGTGTCTCCCAGGCGATGCAGGATGTAAGGGGAGAGAAAGATTCCCACCAGGACATTCACTCCCAGGGCGAACCAGCTCGATCCCACATTTCTGAAAATTTGGCGTTTGTCGAACTTCATGATCGGACTTTTCGACCCCAGCTGCGGCTGACGGGGAGATCGCGGGCAGTTCAAATCGCCCGCCGGATACTGTAAGTAGAGTAGTGGAAGCGCACCGGGGCAGGCAACGGGCGCGCGCTTCCGCGCGGATTTAAGGGCTGGCGCGTGCAGCTGCAAGTAGAAGCGCCGGCCGGGCGAGAGTTGAGGCGTAACCTCTGCGGTACGAAGCGGGCGATTTCTGCTTGACGATCGGGTTTGCAGCCGCTACTATACGCAAATATTTATTCATTTCTATGAATACTTATTCACTATGAATAAAACACTGCGGCAGCGCGCTGTTCTGGAGACGCTCAAGCACGGGTCCGTGGCCAGCCAGGAAGAGCTGCAACGGGTGCTGCGCAAGCGCGGATTCCGGGTGGGGCAGGCCACGCTTTCGCGCGACATTCGCGATCTGAATCTGAGCAAAACAGCTCACGGTTACTCCCTGACGCATGGCGAGAATGCCGCCGGGGTGGCGCTGCCTCCGGTGTCGCGGCTGGTGCGCGAGTTCGTGCTCGACGTGCGTTCGGCGCAGAACCAGCTGGTGATCAAAACCATCGTGGGCAGCGCGCAGCCTGTGGCGGCGGCCCTGGACGAGGCGGACTGGCCCGAGGTGGTGGGCACGATCGCCGGCGACGATGCCATCCTGATCGTCTGCCCCGACAAAGAAGAGGCGCGGAGGCTGGCGGGGCGGATCGAGGAGATGCTGAGCTGATTCCACGATCGAAGATGACGGCCAAGCTCAAAACCGCCGTGCTGGGGGCGACGGGATACTCTGGACTCGAGCTGACACGGATTCTGCTGCGTCATCCGCGGCTGGAGAAGCCGGTTTTCCTTCGGCGAAGTTCCGACAACGGGGCAGCGGATTTGGCAGAGGTGTTTCCTGCGCTCTCGGGCAACGGCGGCTATCCCCTGCAGCCGCTGGCGTGGCCGGCGCTGAAGCGGCAGGGCGTAGAGCTGTTGTTTCTGGCGACGCCGCATGAAGCGTCGCGCGCGCTGGTGCCTGAGGCGATCGCTCACGGCCTGCGCGTGGTCGATCTCAGCGGAGCGTGGCGGCTGAAGCAGGAGCAGCATCGCGCCGTCTACGCATTTCAGGATGAGGATTCGGCGAGCGCAGCCGAACTGACAGAGAAAGCCGCTTACGGATTGCCGGAGCTGAACGCCGATCGCGTGGCCAACGCCGCGCTGGTAGCTAATCCCGGCTGTTATGCCACGTCGGTCATTCTGGCTCTCGCGCCGCTGTTGAAGGCGGATGTGGTGGATCGCAGCCACGGAATTGTCTCCGACTCAAAGTCCGGCGTCTCAGGCGCCGGCAAAGAGCCTACGGCGAAGACTCACTTCGTATCGGTGGCCGACAACCTCTCCGCTTATTCCGTGTTCAACCATCGGCATGTGGGCGAGATGGTCGAGCAACTGGCGCTGAACGCATGCGAGCTGACATTTACACCGCACCTGCTGCCGATTCCGCGGGGCATCCTGTCGACCATCTATGTGCGCCTGAACGGGAAGATGACAGCCACGGAAGTGGAATCGTGTTTTCACAATTTCTATGCCGGAAAGCGGTGGGTGCGAGTGTTTCAGACGCCGAAGCTTCCGCAAGTGCAATTCTCGTTGAACACGAACTATTGCGACCTGGGATTTTGCCTGGCAGACGACGGAGAGCGGCTGGTGCTGATCTCCTGCATCGACAACCTGCTCAAGGGCGCGGCCGGGCAGGCGGTGCAGAACATGAATCTGATGTATGGCTGGGCGGAGGACGAAGGGTTGCAATGACGGGCTTGCCATGACAATCGTAGTCAAAATCGGAGGGGCGGCGCTGGAGGATGCGACCACGCTGCGCAAATGCGCGCGAGCCATCGCGGAACTGGCCCAGGATGGGCATCGCGTAGCCGTGGTGCACGGCGGCGGAAGCGCGCTGACCCGCGTGCTGAAGCAATTGGGAAAGCAGAGCGAGTTCGTGGGCGGGCTGCGGGTCACCGACGCTGAGACGCGCGACGTGGCGCTCATGGTGCTAGGCGGGATGGTCAACAAAAAATTGGTTGCGGCAATTCAGGCCGCAGGCATGCCGGCTGTCGGATTTTGCGGCGGCGACGGCATGAGCTTTCGCGCCCGCAAGAAGTCCGTCCGGGGCACCGATCTCGGATTCGTGGGCGAGATTTGTTTCGCGGAGCCGTGTTGGATCGAAGCGCTGTGGCAGCAGGGCGGAATTCCGGTTCTGGCGTCGCTCGCGCTAGGCGCGGACGGCGAGTACTACAACGTCAATGCGGATGAGATGGCTGCGGCCTGCGCTGCGGCTTGTCACGCGAATGCCCTCATCTTTCTCACGGACGTGCCGGGAGTGAAAGACGCCGACGGCGCCGTGATGCCGTGGCTGAGCACAAAGCAGGCGGAAGATCTGGCGGCGGGATCGGTCATCAGCGGCGGCATGTTGCCGAAGCTGGCGGCGTGCAAGCAGGCGCTGAGAGACGGTGTGGGACGGGTGAGAATTTTGCCGGCGTCGGAAGTCGAAGCTCTGCCGCAGTTTTATCTCACGAAGATCGAGTGCGGCACGGAAGTGACGTGCGTGTGACGGCTATGCGCACCGGCAAAAGTCGAGCTGCGCTCGACTGGACAGCCGAGGGCGGCTGTCCCTACATGGCACATCCAGGGGGTCCACGGTGAATAGTCCAATACAGAGCAGAGCGCCGGCGGTGCCGGACATTTTTCCCGGCATCTTCTGGTGCCCCGACCTGATTTCAACTCGCGATCTCGGGCCACATGGCGTAGAGGCGGTGCTGCACCTGGCGGAGCTGATGAAGTCGCGGCCATCGGTGTTTCAGCGGGCGCTCGCGGGGCGGCAGATGGTGATGTTCTTCGAGAAACCTTCCCTGCGTACGCGGCTTACCTTCGAAGCGGGCATGACCAGCCTGGGCGGAACGGCGATGTTCGTCGATCAGACGCACAGCCGGATCGACGCGCGCGAAACGCTCAGCGACATCGCGCACAATCTCGAGCGCTGGGTCGATGTGATCGTGCTGCGCACGTTTGCGCAGGAAACCATGGAGGGCATGGCGCGCTTCACCTCGGTTCCAGTGATTAATGCGCTGAGCGATCTGGAACATCCCTGCCAGGCGCTGGCGGACTTCCTCACGCTGGAGGAGCGCTTCGGAGATCTCCGAAGAATTACGCTCGCCTATGTCGGCGATGGCAACAACGTGGCGCACTCGCTGCTGCTCACGGGCGCGTGTCTGGGATCGTCGGTCCGTATTGCCACGCCGAAGGGCTACGAGCCGGATGCGCAGATTGTCGCCGACGCGCGAAAGATCGCGAAGCAGACCGGCGCCCATATCGAGTTGCTGACCGACCCGCGAGTTGCCGTCGCTGGAGTCGATGCGGTCTACACCGATGCGTGGGCCAGTATGGGGCAGGAGGAAGAAGCGGAGAAGCGTGCCCGAGTCTTTCCGCCGTATCAGGTGAATCGCGAACTGATGGCGGAAGCCGCTTCGCACGCGGTATTCATGCACTGCCTGCCTGCTCATCGCGGAGAAGAAGTCACCGACGAGGTGATCGACTCGGAAAACTCCGTGGTCTTCGAGCAGGCCGAAAACCGGCTGCATGTGCAGAAGGCCATCCTCTACATCTTGCTGGGCGGCGCCGTACGCCTGCCCGTAAGGAGCGCGCATGCCTGAAAAAGTTGTTCTCGCATATTCCGGCGGCCTGGATACGTCGATCATCATTCCGTGGCTCAAGGAAAACTATTCTTACGACGTCATCGCCATGGTGGGGGACGTGGGCCAGGGGGACGACATTGAGGCTGTGGTCGAGAAGGCTTACGCCACGGGCGCCAGCAAGGTAGTCGTCGAGGATCTCCGCGAGGAGTTCCTGACCGGCTATGTTTTCCCTGCGCTGAAAGCCGGAGCTGTGTACGAGCACAAATATTTGCTCGGGACTTCGCTCGCTCGTCCCGTGATCGCGAAACATCAGGTGGAAGTGGCCTTGCGCGAAGGAGCCACCGCCGTCGCTCACGGCTGCACCGGGAAGGGAAACGATCAAGTTCGCTTTGAGCTGACCTATCAGGCGCTGGCGCCGGAGCTCAAGATCATTGCACCGTGGCGCGAGTGGGGCCTGAAGTCGCGCGAGGATTGCCTGGACTACGCCGAGCAGCACGGGATTCCGGTCGCGGCCAGCCGGGAAAAGATTCACAGCCGCGACCGCAATCTGTGGCACGTCAGCCACGAAGGCGGCGAACTGGAAGACGCCGGCAACGCGCCTTTGGCCAGCACGTGGCAAATGACGAAATCACCGCAAAAGGCGCCCGACAAGGAAGAGCAGGTCAGCATTGGATTTGAGCGGGGCGTTCCGGTCTCGGTCAACGGAATGGGAATGGACCCCGTGTCGCTGGTCGAGTTGCTGAACGAGATTGGGGCGCGCAACGCCATTGGCCGCGTCGATCTGGTAGAGAACCGTTTTGTCGGGATCAAGTCGCGAGGCTGCTACGAGACTCCGGGCGGGACGCTGCTGATCGCCGCGCATCGCGAACTGGAAGCGCTCTGCCTGGAGCGCGAGGTCGCGCATTTCAAGCAGCACGTCGGGCTGAAGTACGCCGAGCTTGTTTACTTCGGCTTGTGGTTCACGCCGCTGCGCGAGGCGCTCGATGCTTTTGTGGAGAGCACGCAGAAGGAGATGAGCGGCGCGGTCACGCTCTCCCTTTATAAGGGAAATGTTTCCGTGGTCAGCCGCCAGTCGGAGCATTCGCTGTATCGCACCGATCTCTCATCATTCACCATGGGCGACAGCTATGACCAAAAAGATGCGGCGGGATTTATTCGCATTCTGGGGCTGCCGTCGCGGTCGCGCGCGCGGTCGCGCGTGGAGGTGGCGTGATGAAAATGTGGGCAGGGCGGTTCCGGCAGCCGCTGGACGCGGAATTCGAGCGCTGGCAGCGGTCGTTCGGATTTGATCGCAGGCTGCTGCAATACGAACTGGCGGCCAGCGCAGCACATGCGCGGGCGCTGAAGAACTCCGGCGTTGTGTCTGGCGACGAACTGATCAGTATTTTGCAGGGATTGGATCAGATCGGAGAGCGAGCTGCCGCTTCGCCCGAGTTTCTCGACGACGATGAGGCCGAGGACGTTCATCATTTCGTGGAGAAGCACCTGGTTGCCTTGATCGGAGACGTGGGATACAAGCTGCACAGCGGGCGCAGCCGGAATGAACAGATCGCTACCGATCTGCGGTTGTACGTGCGGGCGGCGATCGATCAACTGCGGCAGGAGCTCGCCGAATTGTGCGGTGTTTTTGCGGACCGCGCGGAACAGGCCGCAGATGCCGCCATGCCGGCCTATACCCACCTGCAGAAGGCTGAGCCCGTCCTGGTCGGCCACTGGCTGCTGGCTTACGTCGAAATGTTTCTGCGCGATGCGAACCGGTTGGCGGACTGCCGCAAGCGGATGAATCTGTGCCCGCTGGGCTCGGGAGCGGTGGCCGGAGCGACGCTTCCGCTTGATCGTGCGTTCATGGCCGACACTCTGGGATTCGATGGTCCGACAGCCAACAGCATCGACGCGACCAGCGACCGCGACTTTGCCTTGGAGTTCGTGAATGCGTTGGAACTGCTTGCGCTGCACCTGAGCCGCTGGGCGGAAGAGATGATCCTGTTCTCGTCGCAGGAATTCGGATTTCTCAGCCTGCCCGAGGCCTACTCCACCGGCAGCAGCGCCATGCCGCAGAAAAAGAATCCCGACCTGCTCGAGCTGGTGCGGGGAAAGACTGGACGAGTGGTGGGAAATGCCACGGCACTGGTGGTCACAATGAAAGGGCTGCCTCTGGCTTACAACAAAGATCTGCAGGAAACGCAGCAGCCGGTCTTTGATTCGGCAGACGCCCTGTTGCAGATGCTGCCGCTCGTGACCGGATGGATGAAAGCCGTCGAATTTCATCACGATCCAATGCAAAAAACCGCGCAGTCGGGATTCATGAATGCGTGGGCCGCAGCCACGTATCTTGTGCGGCGCGGCGTTGCTTCCCGGCTGGCTCACGAAAAAGTCGGCAAGGCGGTGCAGATGTGCCTGGAGCGAAATTGCGAACTTCAGGATCTGCCTCTGGCCGACCTGCAATCTCTCAGCCCGGCCTTCGCGCAGGATTTCTACGAAGCGTTGAAGCTGGAATCTGTGCTGGCGATCCACGACGTTCCGGGAGGAACGGCCCCGGCGCGCGTGCGCCAGGCGCTCAGCACCGCGAGGAAGAAAATCTCGTCTCTAAGCGAGGAGGTCCATGCCCGGGAAAGCCATGCTCAGGAGGTCCATGCTCAGGAGACCCATGCGCACACGTAAAGCCGTCCTGCCTGACGCCGAGCAGATTCATGAGCTGATCGCGGCCTACTCGGGCGACGGCACACTGCTGCCGCGCACACTGGCTGAGATTTGCGAGAACGTCAGGGACTTCGTGGTGCTCGAGGATGAAGGGCGCATCATTGGCTGCGGCGCCCTTCACTTGTATGGCACGCATCTTGCGGAAATTCGCTCGATTACCGTCGCGCCTTGGGCGCAGGGCAGGGGCGGCGGCGGAAGGCTGGTCAAGGCGCTTCTGGCTGAAGCGAGGCGGCATCGGGTGGATTGCATTTGTCTGTTCACGCGCAAGCCGGATTTTTTCGCTGCGCAGGGATTCTCGGTCGCGCAGCGCGAGGACATTCCCGACAAAATCTACAAAGACTGTCATGCCTGCCCTCGTTTTCATTGTTGCGATGAAGTGGCCATGGTGCGCGGCGACCTGCCCAAGTTCGCCATTCTCCCCGAGCCGGCAAACTGGCTGGTCAAGCTGCAGGGATGGTCGCCGAACTCCGGGCCAAGCGCTTCGAGTTGAGAAGATCGAGTCGGCGCAAACCCGCCGCAAATTCCTGAAAAGGTGCACCCGTCGTTCGTTTCTGATAACGTCTACCATCGCCTGCAGTAGCGGTGCGCACCGCATTCCGGGCGAATGCCCCTCAGCGAGATTGCAATGTCTGCGAACTCTGCCCTCCGTTCTTCACAGGTCGTCAACATTGAAGATCTGCGCCGCCTGGCGCAGCGGCGGCTGCCCAAGGCTGTGTTCGACTACCTGGATGGCGGCGCGGAGGCGGAAGCCACGCTCGCGGAGAATTGCCGCGCCTTTCGCGATGTCATCTTCCGGCCGCGCGGAGCGGTAGCCGTGGCCGATTGCAACCTGAAGACGAAGGTGCTGGGACACGAGATTTCGTTTCCCGCAATGCTGGCGCCCGTGGGTTACAGCCGGCTGATGGATCCCGGCGGCGAGGTTTCGGCGGCGCGCGCGGCGGGCCTGGCCGCCACGGGGTACATTCTCTCCACAATCTCGGGCCACAAGATGGAAGACGTCCGGGCTGCGTCGCAGGGCCCTGTGTGCTACCAACTTTATCTGCTCGGAGGTCGCGCAGCAGCCGAGGGAGCTCTCGACCGGGCGCGCCGCGCAGGCCTTTCAGCTTTGGTGATTACCGTCGATACTCCCGTCGCGGGCATGCGCGAGCGTGATCCGCGCAACGGGATGAAGGAACTGCTGGGCCCATCTTTGTTGGCCAAGATCCCTTACCTGGCGGAGCTTCTTGCTCATCCCGGCTGGCTGACGTCGTTCCTGCTCGATGGCGGCCTGCCCAAGCTGGAGAACATCGTGATTCCGGGCAAGGGGCCGATGGACCTCGTCGATATTTCGGCCGCGCTGGCGGCGGCGACCGTGACCTGGGAGGATCTGCGCTGGATCCGCCAGCAGTGGACCGGCCCAATCGTGGTCAAGGGCATTCTGATTGGCGACGACGCGCGGCGAGCGGTCGACGAAGGCGCGGCCGCGGTCGTAGTGTCGAACCACGGCGGCCGCCAGCTCGATTCAGTTTCCGCCACACTGCGAGCGCTGCCGGAAATCGTTGCTGCCGCCAACGGGCAGATCGAAATTCTGATGGATGGCGGAGTGCGGCGCGGTGGCGATATCGTCAAGGCGCTGTGCCTGGGAGCGCGCGCCGTCTTGATTGGCCGCGCCTATGCCTACGGGCTGGCCGCAGCGGGCCAGGCCGGGGTTGCGCGGGCGCTGGAGATTTTGAAAACCGACGTCGAGCGCACGCTGCGGTTGCTGGGCTGCGCCTCGGTCGAGCAGTTGGACCGGTCGTATGTGGAAGTGCCCGCGGCCTGGGGCGCGCGCTAGGAATTGTTGAATGATGATTGTTGATTGTTGAATAAAATCCAAACCCCGAGCACACAAGGTTTTCATTCAACAATCAACAATCTGGTTTCCCTACCCGATCTTCCCGCGCAGCACTGTGATCGACGCCTTGGGAATCTGGAAAAGAACATTTCCTCCGTCGACGGTTGATTTCGACGGAGGGCCGTCGGGATCGGCGTGGCCCAGCGTCCCCTCTTCGTGCCAGACGTATTCGTTCGACCCGAAGGTGATGCGGTCGACCTTTCCCGCAAAGTGGCGCACCTGCTTGCCTTCGGCGGCACCGAAATTCACTCTTACCGCGTGATCGTTGGACTGGTCGCGATTCACCAGCATGACGGACCACTGCCCATCGGGGCGTTGCAACGCGTAGGCCGTGACCATGAGCGTTCCGGCAGCGTCGGTGACGTCGCTCGAAACGGGGAACTGATGATGCAACTCGTCCTGCGGCAAGACCCACTCTTTCGCGATCACCTGGGTCGCCAGATATTGCGGCGTGTATCCAATAACTTTGTAGTCTTTATCGACGTAGAGAAAACCGCTGGGATGATCGGGCGAGGGCATGTAGTGGAAGTAGTAGGTCGCCCCGGCGCCGGCGCCCATCATGGATCCAACATAGTCGGCCAGCCACAGCGCGCTCTTAACCGTGGAAGGCGGGGCGCCGCCGCCGATGTTGCCCTCGGTCATGAAGAACGGAATGTTTGAGGGCACGCCGTTGTCTTTCCATACCTGCACGATGTGCTTGACGTAGTCGGGCTCGGGATACAGATCGGCCCAGGAATACGAGCGTCGGTCCTGATAGGGATAGTGTTCGAAGGAAAAGAAGGCGAAGTCGTCGAGGTGTCCGTGGGCCTTCAGATAGTCGACGAAGCGGCCGATCCACGAGACTTTGCCATTCGCATCGGGCCAGACTTCCACGTCGTCGAACGTGCCTTCAAACGGAGGCCCACCCAATTTCGCTTTGGGCACGAGCTTGTGGATCGCGGTAGCGAATTGCAGGTAAAGTGCGGCATAGTCTTCGGGCAGCATGTGCTGGCCGTCGGCTTCCTCGCCCATCTCGACGTAGGAAATCGGGTAGTGGCGCTGGTAGAGGTAGGCGATCTCGTTGGCCGCATCTTCGGGCGTGGCGTAGAGCATGGCGATGGGAACCATCGTCGGCAGCCCGCGGGTAACACCGCAATGGAAAAAGAAATCGAATCCAACCTGATCGCCGCGCGATTCATCGAGCATCGACGCCGCGTGCCACGGATCGACCGATGAGGGCCAGGTCACGGTCTGGTTGCGGCTTGGGAAATGCGTGACGTAGTCGTTGAAGGTTCCGTCGGGCGAGAGCGCTCCGACGTACAGCTCCCGGATCGCGTAGCCGACACAGTTTCGAATGTCGGAAGAACCATGGTCGTCGCATGTGTTCGAGGATTCCGTCATCCAGATGCGGAGGTAGCGGACGGGAATCATCCACGAGACCAGCTTGTGGGTGACCGTGCCGCCCTTGCCGTCGGTGACCGCGCCGAGGGGAAACGTCTGCCACGTGCCTTTGGTAGTGCCGTCGTAAAAAGGCTCGAGTTCGCCGGTCCAGAACTGAATGGCATAGTGCTTGGCATAGGGCTCGGCCCAGGCAATGCGAATCGCATTCACCGGCACTTTTTCACCCAGATCGATCATCACCCACTGCGGATGGAGCGAGTCATCTTCTCCCGTGAAGGCCTTGGTCAGGTACGGATTGCTCTTCCAGTAGCTCGAGAGATCGCCATCGGTGAGCCGCGACCAGCCGTTGCCGTCGCCGCGGCTGAAGCCGCGATGCGGCAGCGGATACGCCCACGAACTGTGAATCTCCTCGTTCGTCGGTTCTGCATCTCCGACGAAATATCCCTCCTGCTTCCCGGCGTTGCTCCACTTGCCGCGCGGGTTCCAGTGCCAGGCTTCGACCATCAACTCGGTGTTCTGGCGATAAGTGACGGTGCCCCAGCCGGCGTCGAGAATGGTTTTCAGGGTGTCGCCGGTCAGCAGCTTGTCGGGAGATCCCGTGCGCAAGCGATCGATGGCCGCGCCCAGGGCCAGGGGAGGACTGAAGGTGTTGAGGACGTGGGAGGGCGTGGTGTCTACCACGATGTTCTGCGCCGTCATGGTGCCGGGCGTAACCAGGAGAAATGAGATCGCACAACAAGCCGCGAGAACTTGAAACCGGATGCCGTTCATGGCGGGACTCCGACAGAAGTAATTGGGATTTGCCTCGAGGGCCCAACTCTAAATCGCTGGAATCGGTTTGACTAGCTCAACACACGCGCGGGTTTTATCAGGTAAAACTCTTCCGTTCCCAAGTAAAACCTTCTTGCTGGTTCCAAACACTTTTACCGCCAGTCTTATGCGATCCTCACAACATCCGCACGAGGGGAAAGTGCGCCATTTCCCCCACTTTTCTGACCACCGCGCAATTCGATCGAGAAGCGAGTCAAGTCTTTTTGTTCCATGCATTTACGAAAGGCCGAGCTCCGGCATCCGGGCGAAAAATCGACGGCAGCCAAAGCGCGACGCCAGACATCCAAAGTGGTTCAGAACGTGCTGGTTAAGTGGCTGAATTCTCCAGAAAGACTTCGTCTTCGGCAACAGTTTTGCGATCCACGTGCGAGGGAGATTCGCGCCACTTCCCAACTCGCAGCGGGCGGCTGTCTGGTCACAGCCGCTTGCGAGCAAGGAGTGTGCATGCGAATTCTCAGCGCCCGGCTCATCGTCGCCCTGATTGTCGGCGTCACGCTGGTATCGCTCTGCTCCTCGGGCTATGAAGTTCTGGTACAGAAGCGGAGCCTGCGCCGCGACCTGCAGCGACGCTCCGAAACTCTTGCCGAAAGCCTCGCCGGCGGCATCGAGCGCGACCTGGAAAAGCATGAGATCCACACCCTGCAGGGGACGGTGCAGCGCTTCGCCAATCGCGAGAATCTGGCCGGCCTGGCGGTGTACGATCCGCAGGGCCATGTCATTGCCGTGACTACCGAACTGGCGCCGAGCATGAATGCCGCGCCCCCGGTTGTGCTTCAAGCGCTCAAGCAGAACCAGCAAGCGGATGTTTTTCAGAGGCTGGCCAACGCCCCGGTGCACATTTGCGCCTTGCCGCTGCACGGTCAGGACACGCTGCTGGGAGTGTTGGCGCTGGTTCACGACGCGGGCTACATTCGCGCCCAGAGCCTGCACATCTGGCGGGAAACATTTCTGAGCGCGCTGGCGCACGTGATTCTGATCGCCTTGATCACGTTGCTGATTGTGCGCTGGAGCATTCAAGGTCCGATCGCGCGTACGGCGCACTGGATGCGGGCTCTGCGCACCGGACGTTTGCCGTTTTCGCGGATTGGAGCGCCCGACCTGGAACTGTTTCGTCCTCTAGTGCACGAGGTTGCCACCTTTGCCGCGAGCCTGAACACGGCGCGCTCAGCCGCCGAACGCGAGGCCCGCCTGCGCGATGAGGGCCAATCGCAGTGGACGGCGGAGCGTCTGGCGGCGCACGTCCGCACCAAACTCGGCGGCGGCAGGCTCTTTGTGGTTTCGAACCGCGAGCCCTACCTCCATAACCGGCAAGGCAGGAATGTGGAGGTCAGCGTGCCTCCCAGCGGGCTGGTCACCGCGCTCGAACCTGTGCTGGTGGCCTGCGACGGAACCTGGATCGCGCACGGCAATGGCAACGCCGACCGGGAGGTTGTGGATCGCTACAACAAGTTGCGGGTTCCTCCCGATGACCCGCGCTACACCCTGCGCCGGGTTTGGCTAACAAAGGAAGAGGAGCAAGGCTACTACTACGGATTCGCCAACGAAGGACTGTGGCCGTTGTGTCACATCGCGCACACGCGGCCGATTTTCCGCGCGGACGACTGGAAGCAGTATCAGGCGGTCAATCGCAAGTTCGCCGATGCTCTGCTGGAAGAAATGCGCGACATCGAGAAGCCCGTCGTGCTGGTGCAGGACTACCACTTCACCCTGTTGCCGCGGCTGATCAAGCAGAAGCGCCCGGATGCCCGCGTCGCTATTTTTTGGCATATTCCGTGGCCCAATCCCGAGGCGTTTGGAATTTGCCCATGGCAGCGCGAGCTGGTGGACGGATTGCTGGGCGCCGATCTCATCGGATTCCACATTCAATCGCACTGCAACAACTTCCTGCAGACCGCCGACCGCATTCTGGAGTCCAGAGTCAATTGGGAGCACTTCTCGGTGCAGCGCCACGGGCACATCACGCTGGTGCACCCGTTCCCCATCAGTGTGGATGCGGCCGATGTACCTGCCGAAGCTGCGGACCGGACGTCCTACGAGACCCGTTCGGCCTTGTTGAAGAGTCTTGACGTGGAAGCGATTTTTCTTGGGGTCGGCGTGGACCGGCTCGACTATACCAAGGGAATTCTGGAGCGATTCCTGGCCATCGAGCGGTTCCTGGAAAAATATCCGCAGTATCAGGGCCAGTTCACCTTTGTGCAGATCGGTGCGCCCAGCCGCAGCCACCTTAAGCGTTACCACGATCTGCAGGCGGAGGTGGAAGAAGAAGCAGGCCGCATCAATTGGCGTTTCCAGAAGGACAAGTGGAAACCGATCGTACTGCTCACACGGCAGCACAGCCACAAGGAGATCCAGCCTTACTACAAGGCCGCGGATCTGTGCCTGGTCACCTCATTGCACGACGGTATGAATCTGGTGGCGAAAGAGTTTGTGGCGGCGCGCGGCGACGAGTGCGGCGTGCTGATCCTGAGCATCTTTACCGGCGCGGCGCGCGAACTGCGGGACGCGCTGCAGGTGAACCCGTACGACATCGATCAGACCGCGGAAGCAATTCGCGCCGCGCTGGAGATGGACCCGGCAGAAAAGCAGGCGCGGATGCAGCAGATGCGGCGCGCGGTTCGCGAGCACAACGTCTATCAGTGGGCGGGAAACCTGATCGCAGAGGTCTGCGACGTGCGCCTGGATATAGCCGAGGAATCTCAACCGCAAGATTGGCGGCAGCAAATGCGCGGGACCGTCCCAAAGGAGATCGCCAATGCCAGCCACGGGCAATGACGACGGGCGCGGTGGAGGGAACGGAAAGCTGCCAGCAGAGCGCAAGCCGGCGCGGCCGTTCTACTTCAACACGTCGGAGCACCTGTTGCGCATCAGCCGGCAGCGGGCGGCGACGCTCGGTGAACTGCATGAAACCTTGCGCGTATGCGATGACGGTTCGATCTTCCAGCACACCTTTCGCACCCTGCAGGAACATCATTTCATTCGCCAGGGCTTTTCCAATGACTTTGCGCACTGGTCGCTTTCCGCCTGCCACGAGCCGATACTGGCCGAACAACTGGCCAGCGTGGACGTGAGAGAATTCACGACCATCGAAGGCCTGCGCGACCGCATGGTGGAAATCGTCGGAGAGTTTATCGGTACACATCCGCATGCGGCGGTGCGGCCCGCGCACGAGCCCTTTTACTTTTGTTCGGCTGACCTGGTCGTGCTGCCTACTCCGTTCGTGTCCGATGCGCTTCCCGGTTTCCTTGACGCTCTGCGGAAGGTTAGCGTGCACTCCATCCATCACCACTTCATTGAGGCCCGGCTGCGGCTGCACGAGATGTCCAATGACTTTTCGCGCTGGCTGGAAGAGGAAGCGGGCCTGGCGAAGGCCGCGGAGGCGGTGGAACGCATTGACATTTACACCAACACGATGGAAGGAGTGCGGCAGCAGATCGCCGCCATCGTCGAGCGAGCCGCGAAGTAGCGGGCAATCTCATGGATACGAAAACAGCGCCACCGGCAAATCGCACCTCGTCTACCAAAGCCGAAACGGCAACCGGGAGTAGGGCAGCCAACCCTGCTGCCGTCGAGACCGCTCCTGTCGCCCCACCCCCGGCCGAGCCCGCAACGGCGCCCACTCGCGCGGACAGCCCGCTCCCCAGCAATCTGCTGGCACCGCCGGCACCCCCCCCGCCTCCGCACCTGGATGACTATGAAAGCATCACCGGCTCGGCCCAGATCGACGCCCTGCGTTTTCTGGCGGGCGAGTTGAAAGGCAAGACGATCAAGATGGTCAACTCCACTTCAGTCGGAGGCGGCGTGGCCGAAATGCTGAACCGGCTCGTGCCCCTGCTGTCGGAACTGGAAGTTCCCACCAGCTGGGATGTCATCACCGGGGGCAACGACTTTTTCGAGGTGACAAAGGCCTTCCACAACGCGCTGCATGGCAGCCCCTACGAATTCACGAAAAATGCGCAAGAGATTTTCCTGATGTACAACGAGCAGAACATGCAGCGGATGAAATTCGAAGAGGGCATGATCGTGATTCACGATCCGCAGCCCGCAGCCCTGATCCGCGCCAAGGAAAAGACCAACGCCCGATGGGTCTGGCGCTGCCACATCGATCTTTCCAATCCTCATCCCCAGCTGTGGGAGTTCCTTCGTTCGTTCATCGAATCCTATGATGCGGCCATTTTCTCGTCGCAGTCGTTCGCGCGCCAGTTGCCGATTCCGCAATACCTTTTCTATCCCTGCATCGATCCACTTTCGGAAAAGAACAAGGAACTGGACGACTCGTTCGTGCAAAAGGTGTGCGACGATTTTGGCATCAACCGCGCGCGTCCCATCGTGACCCAGGTTTCACGCTTTGACCGGCTGAAGGATCCGGTGGGCGTGATTCACGCCTACAAACTGGCGAAGAAGTACATCGATTGCCAGCTCGTGCTCGCGGGCGGAGGGGCAAAAGACGATCCCGAAGGCGCGGTGGTGCTGCAGGAAGTGAAGGAGGCGGCCGGCGACGATCCCGATATCATCATCCTCGACTTGCCCCCGTGGTGCGCGCTCGAGATCAATGCCATCCAGCGCGCCTCGACGCTGATTGTTCAGAAATCGATCCGCGAGGGATTCGGGCTGACCGTGACCGAAGCCCTCTGGAAAAAGAAGCCCACCATCGCCGGCGCTGTCGGCGGCATTCCCAACCAGATCATCCACCGGCTGACCGGATCGCTGGTGCATTCGATCGAGGGATGCGCCTATCAAATCCGCTACCTTCTCACCCATCCCGAATTTGCCCACCGGATCGGGATGAACGGGCATGAGCACGTAAAGGAAAATTTTCTGATTACGACCAACGTGAAACGCTGGCTGCTGCTCTACCGCATTCTCGCGAAAGAAACAGTCGCTTCCTGACGCGACCGCCGAGCCTTAGGGTAAGACTGGTTTGATCCCCGTGAGTTCGCAGAAGTCAATCAGCGCGGGGTACAAGTCGGCGCCATAGCCGAGGCACGCGTACTCGTTGGTCCAGCTCTGCAGCATCTTTTCGATATCGCAGTGTGCGGTGACGAACCCGTGCGGCCAGAACGGAATGCCGCACTCGTGCAGCCGCTTCTTGATTTGATCCTTCGGCGGCTCGAAGATGCTGGCGCGCGTGAGCACCATCTGGAATTCGCCGTTCACGCGCCCCAGCCGGGCGAGAACTCCCTCGCCAACCTTGCAAATGAGTTTGACCGAAAGCCCGCCCGCCTCGCCTTCGGTGGGGATGCCGTGCTCGGAGAACCCGGCCGGCCCGAGTTTGCTGGCCAGCGACGGTGGACAGGCGCCGTCGCCGATGATCTTGATTTCCTTTTTCTTTTTGTCAATGTGCTGCAGGTCGCCGTAGTAGACGCGCTCCTTGCTCAGCTTGGTCAGGAGCAGAACAGTCAGCGCGGTGTTGAAGTCGCCCAGCGTGGACGTGCCCTGGCCATCCTCCAGCATCATGCTTTGCGCGAAGCAGGTGGCGGAATAATCGTCGCCCAGGCCGGGGAAGGACTGGATGGTGTAGAAGTCGAATTGTTCTCTCGCGACCAGCTTCCTCAGAGCGAGATACAGACGGATCGAGCGCTCGTTGACGACGTTCTGCTCCGGCGCGGCGCCAAATAATTTCTTCAGTCGCGGCTGGAGCGCGGAAATCTCTCGTGCCGAGATCTTGTCTGCCGTGCGCATCAGCTCGGTGGTGTCGCGCGAATCGATGTCGACGCCGAACATCCGCATCCACTGCGAGGGATCGGCCACGCCGCAGGTCTGGCCCATGCCGCGACCGCCGAACGTGCCCATGGTCGACATGTTCAGGAAATTCTTCAGGTGGGCCGCGCGGGCGTAGCTGACGATTTTCAGGATCGTGTCGGCATCGTCGGCCTCGCCGTAGACGAATCTGTGCGGCACGCCGATCTCGAGCAGGCCGCCGTGCATGACCAATCCGCCGACCGGCCGCCAGCCCTGCGATCCAGGATGCGTCCAGAGCAGCACAGCCTTGCCACTGGCAACGAAGTCGCGAATGGCCGCGGCCAGATGCGCTGCCCAGACCCAGGTCCCCGAGAAGAGAACTACCATGTCGACGCGATCATCGGCCTTCATCTTGGCCAGAGCGCTCCGCGCTTCTTCCTTCGAGGCGATCACCGTGTCGTGTTGCACGATCTTCAGGCCGGCTTGGGCGAGCGCCCGCCTGGACTGTTTGACGATTGCATCGTCGATGAACGGAACTCCCATGGGATCTTTGAGCCCGTCTTTGTGAACTCCATATACGATGAAACCCGCTCCTGGTTGGATCACGCTTCCCTCCTCGTCCTCTGTAGAAAAATAAATATCTCAGGCTTGCGCCGACAAGCACCGCAACTGCCGGTACTGCTTGAGTTGATCCTGGTAACTGGCGGCTAACGCAGCGTCGGGAGCCACTGTGTGACTTTCGGCGACGAGCGCGTTCACCGCCTCAGCAGCGCTTGCATACTCACCGATGGCAACTCCTGCCAGAATCGCAGTGCCCAGGCAAACCGCTTCCTGTTGCCGCATGATATGCAGACGGCGGCCGGTGAGAGCCGCGCGCAGTCGCAGACCCAGCGCGGAGCGTGTGCCGCCGCCCGTAACGTAAACGTCCTCGAAACCGCCCACTGCTTGTGCCAGCGTCTCTGCCACCACCACTAGCTCACAAGCGATGCCTTCCAGAATGCCTTTGTAGATGTGCGCACGATCCGTGCCGGGATTGAGGCCGCTGATCATGCCGCGCGCTCGCGGGTTGAACTCAGGATTGCAGGTTCCAATCAAGTGAGGAGTGATGCACAAACCACTTGGGGCCGAAGGAACATGCGCCTCGAGACTCTCATAGTGGCGAGCTTCAGCGTCCGCGGAGGTCTCTGTCGCTCCAGTACCGTTCGCATACAGCAGGTCGTGAAACCACTTCACCATGATTCCGGAGGGGAAGTAAGCCAGCGTCACGAACTTGCCGGGAACAACGTGGCAATGGGAGTTGAGTGACGCCTGCAGCGCATTGTCATTCAAGCTGGGCGACTCCGACGCGGCCAGCAAACACTCGTAAGTCCCCAGCGAATCGGCCACCCGGCCGCCGCCGATGACTCCGGCGCCCAGCGCTCCGCAGGGCTGGTCATGTCCCCCTAAGACGACCGGCGTGCCGGGAGCGATCCCAAGCTGGCTTGCAACTTCAGAGTTCAGTGTGCCTGCGATCGTCCCGGCAGGGACGGGCACGGGCAGACTCGACTCTCGCAATTCTGTCGCGCTGAGAATTTCTTCCGACCAGGAATGCTTCTGAATATCGAACGCCAGGAAACGCGACGCCAAAGAATAGTCGACATAGGGCGGGAGCCCCATCTTTTGCAGAAGAAATCCAATCAGAGTGAGAAAGGATCGGGTCGACGCAAAGATCTCCGGCTCGTGCTCTCGCAACCAGAGAATCTTGGGGATGGAATACATAGGATGGGTCTGGAGTCCGGTGATTTGAAACAAGCGCCGGCGTCCGATGAGCTCTTCGCATCTCGCCGATTCCTGAATCGCTCGGCCATCCTGGTTCAGAATGGCGCTGCGAAGAGGCTTGCCGCGCGCGTCGACGGCCACGAAAGTTTCACCGTGGGAGCTGAGGCAAAGAGCCTGCACCGACGTGGTCAGGTTCATGGTCGCCTCGCGGCAGGAAAAACACACTGCATCCCAGAAGGTTTCGGGATTCATTTCTGCAAACGACGGCCGGGGAAACTCCGGCGTGTAGCCGCAAGAGTGCTGCGCCAGGATCTCTCCGTCCGCGGCAAACGCCACGGCTTTGCAAGCACTCGATCCGATGTCAACCGCCAGCAGGCTCATGGATCTTGTTGTGGCGTTCAGCGACGGCTCCCGGAAAACAGTTCCGCAGGAGGATCCACTATCGCCGGGTCAACTGGACGCCGTCGAGAGCGGAACGCGCGCTGCGTAGGAACGATTCCATATTCGCCGACTGAAACACATTTCGGCCAAAGAACACGCCCGCGGCCCCCGCCAGGGCGGCATCGCGAATCGTCTGTAGCGCTTCCTCGTCGGATCCCTGCCGGCTCCCACCCAGCACCAGGATGGGGATGGGACAACCCTGCACCACGGCTCGCATGGAGACTGGATCGCCGGTGTAATCCGTCTTCACTGCGTCGGCGCCCAGTTCGGTCGCCATGCGGGTATGCAGATTCAGCCATTTCGGATCTCCTGGATTCTGCACGGCCTTGCCGCGGGCCAGGGATTCGACGATCAGTGGGATGCCGATTCGCTCACATTCGCGCGCCACCTCGGCGGTTCGCGCCACCTCTTTGCTCTCGAAGTCGGCATCGCCCGTCCCCACGACCATGTAGGTGAGAACGGCATCCGCTCCATGGCGCAACGCGTCTTCCGGCCGGGCCAGCAGCGAGCTGCGCAGTTCTCCGCTTCCGTTGTTGGCCACCGCCGACCAGACTGTGGTCCAATCGATGCGCGCGATCAGCGCGGGCAGAGGAGTTTCCAGCGGAGATTCGGCGAAGCGGCGGATGAGTCCCAGGTTCAGCAGCACCGCATCGACGTTGGCGTCGGCGAATCGCCGAATCTGGCCCAGAGGATCTTCCGTTCCCGGGATCGGGCCCAGGACCAGAGCATGGTCAAACGCCACGACCAGCGCGCGATGCTGCGAACCTCCCAGCACGCGGCAAAGCCGGATTCTCTTCCCGCACTCGCTCAAGCCAACCCCCTTCTGGTCAGATCGTGTCAGATCGTCTGGCGATCAAGTTAGTTCGTATCTGATCGATTGTCAATGCTTTCTGCTCGAATCTTTGTGATTCTTCGCTCGAGGGCTCCCGGCGCCGGCCTCGGCGATCACGACCTGCAGGCCGGCCTCGCGCAGCTCCTCGATGTATCGGGGATCGGTTCCGGAGTCCGTGACCAGGGTTTGAATGTCGGTCACCGGGCCGACATAAGCGAAGCATTGCTTGCCGAATTTTCCGTGATCGGCCAGAGCGATGCGCGCCTTGGCTGCCCGGGTCAGGATCTTCTTGATTTGGGCTTCGGCGTGGTTGGCGGTGGAAATACCGTAGGCGGGGTCAATGGCGCTCACTCCAAGCACAGCTTTGTCCAGTCGAATCTCCGACAGAGCCCGCTGCGCCCATTCTCCGGAAAGATAAAACGTGTCTTTCTGCAGGTCGCCCCCGGTGCATAGAACAGTGATGCCGGGGCTGCGCTGCAGTTCGAACATGATGCTGGGCGAATTGGTCACCACTGTCAGCCGCTGGCGATGAATCAGCTGCCGGGCCAGTTCCAGCACGGTCGTGCTGCCTTCGAGAAACACCGTGTCGCCGTCAAGAATCAGCGGTTCGGCGGCGCGCGCAATCTGCCTTTTTTCATTGCTGTTGCTGCGCAGCAACGCGTCATACGAGGGCTGGAAATTCGTGCTCGACATGCGCGAAACCGCGCCCCCGTGCGAACGGACGAGTACCCCGTCTTTTTCGAGAGTAGCCAGATCGCGGCGAATGGTGGCAGCGGTGACTTTCAGCCGTTCGCACAAATCGGAGGCCGTCACCGTGCGGTGCGCCGCCAAGAGTTCGCGGATTTGAAAACGCCGTTCTTCAGCCAGCATAGAGCGCAAGCCGCCTCATTCTAACCGAAGCCGAGCGGATTGGAAGCCCCGGGCGCACAAAAATATGACACAGACAAACAAAATAGTTGACAAACGAGCACAAACATTAATAGAGTCGCGCGGACTGAATTTTCCAAAGAGCAGGATGGCTGTGCGGCCGGGCAAAACCTGGCTAGGGTCTAGTTTTGCAACTTGACAACCGCCTAAAGACAAGTAAAAGTAATGAGTCGTAACAGAACGAAAACTGGACCTGGAAGTAAAGCGCACCCGGTTTAGATCGGCGAGAGCAATCGCCGGCACTCGGACTGGGGGCACAAACCTCAAGGAGCACTCACGATGCCACACTCTCCCGCCGTTCGCCTGCTAGTCCTTTCCATTTTGACGACAGCCTTTGCCGCAACCGCGCTGGCACAGAAAGACATGGGCAACATCGTCGGCCTGGTGAAAGACTCAACCGGCGCGGTGGTGGCCGGCGCCAAGGTGACGATCACCGACGCCGATCGCGGCACCAGTGTGGAAACGACCACCGACGTTCAAGGCGCGTATGTGGCCGGCCCGTTGAAGATCGGGCGCTACAGCGTGACGGTCGAAAAGCAGGGTTTCAAGAAGGCGGTGGCCGGCCCGCTGGAGTTGAACGTGCAAGATCGCCTCGCGGTCGACGTGACTCTGCAGGTGGGCACGGTGAGCGAAACCATGACCATCACTACGGAAGGTCCGCAGCTGGAGACTGAGACCTCCGAGCTCGGCCAGGTCGTCAACGGCCAGACCGCGACGGCCCTGCCGCTGAACGGACGCAATTTCGCGCAGCTGGCGCAAATTGCCGCCGGGGTCGCCCCCAACGAACCGGGCGCGCGCACCGAGACCACCTTCGGCTTCAGCTCGAACGGCGCCCGGGCGCTGGAAAACAATTTCCTGCTCGATGGGGTCGACAACAACGCATACCTGGGCGACGTCCTCAACTTCAGCGCCTATGTGATCCAGCCTTCTATCGATGCGATTGGCGAATTCAAGGTGGAAACCAATTCCTACAGCGCGGAATTCGGCCGCGGCAACGGCGCCATTATGAACGCCGTCATTAAATCGGGCACCAACCGGTTCCATGGCGAAGCCCTGGAGTTCATACGCAACGACAAGTTCGACGGGAAAAATGCGTTTGATTTGTTCGGCCGCCGGCAGTACCAGCAGAATCAGTTCGGAGCGAACCTGGGTGGTCCCATAATCAAAGGCCGCACCTTCTTCTTCGCAGACTACGAGGGTCTGCGCATTCGCCAGGCCTTGCCCACGCTGGCGTTGATTCCCACCCCGCAACAGCTAAGCGGTAATTTCTCCAGCTTTCTCAATCTGAGTTCGCAGATCGCGGGAGTGGTCGACTGCAGTGGCAATCCAACCTTCACGGGAGAGATGTTCAACCCTCGGTTGACGCAGGCATTCGCGGGCAATCCCACGGGTTTCTGCGGCGTGCCAATCGCCGTCAACGGCACCGGTGTGCCGACAAATATGTTTCCCGCGACCGGGCCCAGCGCGATTGCCACCCCGGCTGCCAACCTGGCGGCCCTGTTCCCGGCCCCCAATATCAGCTTCGAGGGGAACAATTTTCTGGTCGACCCCAAAAAGAGCTTAAATCAAAACAACTTCGACATCCGGATCGACCACCGTTTCACCGACAAGGACAATTTTTTTGCCCGCTTCAGCTACGAGGACCAGCCCCTATTCGTTCCCGGTCCATTCACGACCGTTCTTGATGGCGGCGGCTTTGTTGCCGGCCATCAGGACAATTCTTATCGCAGCGTGGCCATCAGCGAATTGCATACTTTTACGCCGAACCTTCTGAATGAAGTCCGCCTGGGATACAGCCGGGTCAATTCTCAACGTAGTGAGCCCAACGCCAACACCAACGTGGCGGCGCAGATCGGTATTCCCGGGGTTCCGTTTACGCCCGGATTCGGGGGTCTGCCTTCGATGTGCTTTTTCGACTACGCCTGCATTGGAACGAACGATTTTTTGCCGGCCATCGAAAAGCAGAACAGCTTCGTGATCAATGAGAACCTCACCTGGACTCACGGGCGCCACTCGGTGAAGTTCGGCACCGAGTTGCGCCGGGAAGAGTTCACGATCCTGGAGGACTCGGCGCCGCGCGGCGACATGACGTTCACTCCCGACTTCAGCGGCAATCCGGGGGCCCCCATGGGAACCGCGCCCGGAGACGATATTGCGTCGTTCTTGCTCGGCGTCCCCGATGCCGCCGACATCGTGAACGTGCATGGCCCGGACTATCGCAGGAACATCGCAGCTTTCTTTGCTCAGGACGATTTCCGCGCGACGAACCGGCTCACCTTGAACCTGGGCATTCGCTACGACCTTTACCGGCCGATTACGGAAGGGAAGAACCAGCAAGCCACGTTCGACTTTCGCAGCGATACCCTCTTCGTGCCCAAGGGGACAACCACCCCGCTGACGCCTACGATCGCGTCCTTCCTGCCGATTTCGGCGACCGCTCCGCCAGGACTGGTTCCTCCCATGGACACGAATTTTTCTCCGCGCATCGGCTTTGCCTACCAGCTGACCGAAAAACTGGTGCTGCGAGGCGGCTACGGAATCTTCTACGGCGGCACTGAAAGCGGCCCCTTCTCGTTCCCCAGCCCAGGATTCAGTCCTCCGTTTTTCCGGTCCCAAACTTTCAGTTCGCTCTGCGGCTCAGCTGGGGCGCTCCCAGCGATTGCCAACCCGGCTCTCGGGAACGCAAACTGCGCGGTCGGGGTAAAGCCTGGCACAGGCGGCGGACCGCCGGATACGACCCTCATGATCAACGACATGTGGACGGGAGGTTATCCTGCCACTTCGCTGTCGGACCCGAACAATCCCCCGCTGTTTTCCCTCCAGCCGAACTTGAAGAATCCCATGATGCAGCAGTGGCATTTGGGGATGGAATACCAGTTGCCGCACGAAACCGTGGTGAAGATTTCCTACGCGGGTTCTCACGGCGAAGACCTCTACGGTTTCTATAACGGCAATCAGGCCGCGCTTGCCCCTCCGGCCTGCGATGTGCCTACTCCGCCGCCCAGTTGTTCTCTGGATGCACGTCGTCCTTTTCCCGCGGTGAATGGGACGATTTCTACCTTCCGCTCCAACACTATCTCTAACTACAACTCGCTGCAGGCGCACGTGGAGAAACGGGCGTCGCATGGCTTGACGTTCGACGCCTCCTACACCTACTCCCATTCGTTGGATGACGCTTCCAGCGCCAGCTTGGGATCGCTCAACAACGCTGATTTCCGCAACCAAGCCGATCCCGGCCTGGAATACGGAAATTCCGATTTCGATGTGCGCCAGCACATGGTGGTCGGTTACTCGTGGGAACTGCCGCTGGGCAGGGGCCAGGCCGTCGGTGGCGACGCCTCGGGCTTCCTGAATGGCGTGATCGGTAACTGGCAAGTCAGCGGAATCGTGTCGGCGTCCTCAGGTAACTGGTTTACCGTTTCAGACACGACGACCAACGACACCAACGTGGACTGCGGCGGCACGGTAGCGTTCAACTGTTCTCGTCCGAACGTGGTCGGCAATCCCAACGGCAAACCCTGTGTGGCGGGCACGTTCTTCAACACTTGCGCCTTCGCCAGTAACACGACCCCGAACACCTTTGGGGATGAAGGAAGAAACAGCGTGCGTGGCCCCGGCTACCAGACTTGGGACATGTCGATCCTAAAAACATTCCCCATGAACGAAGGGATGCGCTTCGAGTTCCGAGCCGATTTCTTCAACATGTGGAACCACACGAATCCGCTCTGGGCGCCGTTTGGCGCGGCGGGCCAGGTTGCTCCCACTGCCATCGAAATAGGGACGGCACAGTTTGGACACTTCCAGGCGGCCAAAGATCCGCGCTTCATCCAGTTCGCATTGAAGTTCTATTTCTAGAGGTCACAACGGGCCGGCGGAGATGCATTCTGCCGGCCCGTTGCATTCCATCTCGCAGAAATCTCTGGAGACCCGTTGGGGACTTCGAGCCCGGCCACTCCCGCGTCTGCTCCCAAGCTGCGCCGCGCCCTCCGGCTCTGGGACCTCATCCTTTACGGCGTTGTTGTCATTCAGCCGACCGCTCCCATGCCGGCCTACGGTCTGGTCAGCGAGACGGCGCGCGGCCACGTCGTCACCGCAATTCTTTTGGCGATGCTCGCCATGCTGTTTACGGCGATCGCTTACGGGCGCATGGCGCGGGCTTATCCCAGCGCCGGATCGGCTTTCACCTATGTGGGGCAGGAGATCCATCCCGCGCTGGGCTACGTTACGGGCTGGGGCATGGTGATGGATTACCTGCTCAACCCGCTCATCTGCACGATCTTCTGCTCGCAGCTGGCGCGGAACGTCGCTCCCGGGATCCCATACTTCGTGTGCGCGATCTTTTTTGCCGGCCTGTTCACGGGCTTGAATCTGTTCGGCATCAACACCACTGCGAAAATCAATGACACGCTGGCCATTGCCATGGCCGTGGTGATTGCCATCTTCTTCGTGGTGGCGGGGCGCTATGTTTTCGGGAATCCGCACTCCGAGCCGGGGTTTTTCTGGCATCCTTTTTACAACCCGGATACCTTCGCGTTGAAATCGGTATTCGGCGGAACGTCGCTGGCGGTGCTGACCTACATTGGCTTCGACGGAATTTCCACGCTGTCAGAGGAGGCGAAGAATCCGAAGCGCGACATTCTGCTGGCAACCGTGCTGGTGTGCGTGATCATCGGCGTGCTGGCGGGATGCGAAGTCTACGCCGCGCAGTTGATCTGGCCTGCGTCGCGGCCGTTTCCTGACGTGACCACCGCGTTCGTTCACGTCGCCGGATTGGCGGGCGGGCGCTGGCTGCTGCAGCTGGTGAACGGAACGCTGCTGGTAGCGACCATCGGCTCGGGCCTCGGCTCCCAGCTCGGCGCCGCACGGCTTCTCTACGCCATGGGCCGAAGCAATGCCGTGCCCAAATCTTTCTTTGGCGCCCTCGACCCCGTGCGGCAAATTCCCCGGAACAACGTTCTGTTTGCCGGCGCGCTGGCCTTGCTCGGAGCGCTCACTATGAGCTTTGAGCGCGGCGTGGAGCTCCTGAACTTTGGCGCCCTCATTGCCTTCATGGGCGTCAACGCTTCTTCGCTGGTTCGCTACTACATTCGCTCACAGGACCGAGGGCTGGGCGATCTTCTGCCGCCCATCTGTGGATTCACTATCTGCCTGCTGCTGTGGTGGAACCTGAATCCCAACGCCAAGATTGCTGGTTCTATCTGGATGGTGCTGGGACTCGCCTACGGCGCCTGGCGCACCGGAGGCTTTCGCAGGGACTTGATCAGCTTCGAGCTGCCGCCAGAAGCGTAAGCTGATCGGGACGGCTGAGAGACTTCCCTCGAAGAAAAAAGCGGGAAGGGCACGAGTTCCACTCGTGCCGATCAAGCCTGAGAGAAAGGACCGGCTTCAGCCGCTGAGGGACGCCCTTCCGGATTCACGCTGCACCTGCTACGCGAGTAACGCAAGCTCAGGAAAGTACGCCAAAGGCAAACAAAGCACCTCAGGCGCTGAAGCGCGTAGGTGGTAAGGTGCCGTTCACGGCACGAGTGAACTCGTGCCCTTCCCGCTCCGCTTAGCGGAATACGTCTACTCGACCGCGGGATCCTTGCTCGGCGGCGGAATGACGATGTTGCCGCTCACAGAAACTGTCGCAGACTTTTCCGCGGGCATGCCATCCACGCCGTCGACTTTCAGCCGCACCGTGAAGTTCCCAGCTTTGGTGTAAGCGTGACGCACCTGCCGGCCATCGTCGCTGGTGCCGTCACCGAAGTTCCAGTGATAGGCGAGGGCCGGCACTCCGCTCGACTCCACAGTGCCCACGAATTGCAGCACCTGGTCGATTTTTCCGCTCGCGGGCGCTGCGATCGTGACCGATGGGCCGGCTGCAGAGACGGACGTATCAATGATCTTGATCATCCGGACCGAGTGCGGCGGCTGCTCCAGCTGAATTGAGCCATTCTCCGCCGATACTTTGTTCCCCGCATCGAGAACGTCGACGAAATCGTAGGCGTGGCCCGAAAGCCCCAGGCCGGCAATCGCAAAGCGATGGGATCTTGGTTTTTCCGTCCAGTTGAAAACCGCCAGAATCGATTGCCGGGCATCTTCGCGCTGCAGAAACACGCTGGGCTGTTCATCCTCGGGAAGATAAGTGAGCAGATCAACGGGCGTCGAGGCGCGACCGAGTTTGGCCATGGCTAAGAGGTCAGGATTCGTGACCAGAGCGACGCGGTCGGGGTCGTCACCCAGCGTAGGCAGGTCATCACCAACTTCGAACATGCCTCCGGAAACCGCGGCCAGCGCGATCGAAACTTGCGCCTCGCTCAAAGTCAGGGGATTGGGAATGGTCCGCTCCTCGATCAGCTGCCGCGAAACCGTAAACGCGTCGGGATCGGAGATGTAGAAGTTGCGGTGCATGTAATAACGCGCCGCGATGCCCGGCGCGGCTTCTTTGCTGCGCGTGAAGGTGTGGCCGGTGTCCTGCGAAATGCGGCCGTCATCGACGATTCCGACCGGATTCAGCATCGGGCTGCCGTCTTTGTCGAGCAGAACGTCGTCTCCCACGGCATCGCGGATGGTTTGCAGGCCGATGCGCTGCGCTTCCAGCGCGGTGGTGTGCGGTTTGTAGTAATAGCCTTCGATGGCCGTGTTGTCCATGAAGTCGAGCTTGATGTAGCGCACGCCCCACTCCCGCGCCAGCGTGCGGTAGACCTGGCGCAGGAATTCCTCCGCTCCGGGCTGGGTCGAATCCAGCACGAACAGTTTTTCCGTGGGGATTTCCTCGTCGGTGGTGATGGAGATGGGCGCGCCTTGCGCGTTATGCACCAGCCAGTCTTTGTGGTTCGCGTAGATCGAACTGCGCTCTCCCACCTCGAACGGAGCCGTCCACACGCCGACCGTCAGGCCGTGCCGCGCAATCTCCTGCGCCTCCGTACGAATCCCGTGGGGAAATTTCGAAGCATTGGGCGTGGCGTAATCGCCGCGCGCGAATCCGTATCCGAAATCGAAGAGGAACCAGTTGTACCCCAGAGCCTTCAGATGCTCCGCTTCCCACAGCGCATTGGTGAACGTGTTGCCCTCGGTGATTTTCATGTAGAAGGCGGTCCAGCTCCACCAGCCCAGCATGTTGTCTTCCGGAATTCGGCTGCGATGCAGTTCGCGGATCGCCGCGCCGTAGTTCTCCAGCTGCGCGTGGTAGTCAGAGCCGGCGGCAAACATGAGGCGTTCGGCGTGCATGCTTTCGCCATCGGCCAGCGGCAAGCTGACTTCGACCAGATTCTCTTTCGGCCCCTCGCGCATTCCAGATTCTTCTTCGGTCGCCTGAATCTCGGTCGTGCCGGTCGAATCCACGTTGAAGGAGCCAATGCTCGGGCTGGAGGTTGCAGCTTCTGTTTTCAGCCGCAGGATGGTCAGAAAGCGGTCTGAGGTGAGCGCGCCGAAGAACGCGCTCTCTTTGCTCTGCCGGTTGTAGATGAGTTGGCTGCCCACGCCGCGATGCAGGCCGTTCGGCGCTTTGCCGAGATCGTAGATCTGCAAAGCCGGCCAGTCTTCGCTATAGCTGTCAGATAACACGCGATCTGCGCCGGGACTTGCGTGCAGATTCATCATCTCGCGTCCCACGGCTTCGACGCTGCGAATGGCCTGCACCTCGACCGTTTTGCCGGAGTGATTCTGGACTTGAACCTGGATTTCACCGTAGGGCCGCGCGTCATAAACGCGAATGGAATAGCTCAGGTCGGGCCGCCCCGCCAGGCCGGTGAAAGTAACCGTGGCCTGATGTCCGCGGCCCAGCGTGTCTTCAAAGTCCGAACTTGTGATCGTATGCTTGGGATACTCCGAGGACTTGATCCAGCGATGATCCACTTCCGCTCCGACAACGGCACGGAGAACAGGAGATGTCGCGCCCTTGGCGGCGATTGCGTAGGAGCCGTCCGTCGGGGCGATAGTCACGGACAGACTGGCGCTGCTTAGGTCTGCATCGCTGGCGAAAGCCTGTGGCGCGAGAAAGACGCAGAACGCGGCGCCAAGAATGAGCAGGATGGATGCGGGGAAAACGCGGCGACTCGCCTGCGGGCGAACGAACGGCATATGCGGGGGAAGCATGTCTCTCACCTCGGTCGGAGCAATCGAAAGTTGCTCACTTTCGATCTGGAACGAGCATGAATAGTGCAGAAAGCGTCACAAATGTATTAAGATCGTGAGCCGTTGTCAACCGTGCGGGCCACGGAATGAAAGTCCGCTGCAACACGGCTGCAACACCGCTGCAACACATCAACGATCGTGAGGCTCTCCATGTCCAGACATCTTCTTCTGCTTGCAGGTGCATTGGCTCTCATCTTTGCCGTTACGCTGCCGCCCTTGGGCACCAGCGCCCCAGCTCCGCAGGCGAATGCGCACCCCGCCCAGTCGAACCTGCACGCGCTGGCCGCGCTCGAGCCCATCGACACGCACACGCATGTGGCCAAGGGCGATCCCAGCTTCTATGCCCTGCTCGAACAACTGCACATGCACATTCTCGACATCCTCCTGGTCGACGATCATGACGACTACCGCAAAGCGCTCGAGCCGCAACTGCACGATGCGTGGCAGGTGGTGCATGAGAGCCATGGGCACGCTGCCCTGTGCACGAGCATCGATCCCTTTCAGTTCAACCAGCCTGACTTCGCGGCTGCGGCGATTCGCAATCTCGACCGCGATTTCGCCAACGGCGCCGTCGCCGTAAAGATCTGGAAGAATATTGGAATGGAAGTGAAGGACAAGAGCAGTCACTACGTTCTGCCCGACGATCCAGCGCTCGATCCGATCTTCCAGGACATCGAGAAGCACAACCGCACGCTGGTCGCGCACGTTGCTGAGCCCGACGAGGCGTGGCTGCCGCCCAACCCCAAAGGGCTGGACTCGTCTTACTATCAGGAGCACCCCATCTGGTACATGTATCGTCAGCCCGAAGCTCCCCGGAAGCAAACTCTGCTCGACGCCCGCGACCACCTGCTGGCCGCGAATCCCAAGCTGCGCGTGGTCGGCGCTCACCTGGGCAGCATGGAGGACGATCTCGATGGCTTGGCCAAACGTCTGGATCAGTATCCGAACTTTGCGGTCGACACCGCAGCGCGCGTCGTGCACCTGGTGGTTCAACCCAGCGACAAGATTCGCGCCTTCATTCTGAAGTATCAGGACCGGATCGTATATGGAACCGATCTCGAGTTCCTGAAGGACGAACCGCCCGCCGACGCGGTGAAAGAATGGGAAGAGCAGTACACGCGCGACTGGCGCTACTTTTCGACCACCGAGACCTTCGAATACGATGGCCACCAGACCCAGGGCCTGGGCTTGCCGGGGTCAGTTCTGCGCAAGCTGTATCACGACAATGCGGTGCGGTGGATTCCCGGAATCGTCGGCAAGTAGCGCACTCCAACGCGCTGCGATTTGCGGGGAAAACTGGACGATTTCCCAGATTCCGGGCCCGAACGTTCCCTGACAGAACCGCAAGCAGATGTTAACCAGGCTTGTTAACCAAGGCCACACACTGTGGCTTTTTTGCCACAGTCCATTCTCCTGGCCAGGCGGTAATCTATTGTGTACACAGGAAAAAACCAGCTCTCTTGATTCAAGAGCAGACAATCCGCTCGGCAGTGGAGTGCTCCGGTGTTGGCCTGCACAGCGGCGCGCCCGTGGCGATGCGCATCCTGCCGGCGGCGGCAGGCTCGGGCATCGTTTTCCGGCGCACGGACCTCGACGGCTTTGAGGTTGAGGCCATCAGCCGCAACGTTGCCCGCGTCAGCTACGCCACCAGCCTGATGAAAAAGGGCGTGCTCATTTCCACCACCGAGCACCTGCTCTCGGCCTTTATCGGTCTCGGAATTGACAATGCGATGGTCGAGGTCGACAACCTGGAACTGCCCATCCTCGACGGAAGCGCACGGCCTTTCGTCGAGATGATCCGCAAGGCCGGCATCCGCAAACAGCGCCGCTCCCGGAAATATCTGAAGATTCTGCGCGAGCTGGAGATGCGCGAGGGCAACAAGTTCATCGCGGTCTACCCCGCCGATACCTACTCGGTGTCCTATTCGATCAATTTTCCGCATCCCCTCATCGGCAAAGAGACGTTCGAGGTGGAACTGAGCAACGGCAGCTATCTCAAGCACATTGCCGCCGCGCGCACGTTCGGCTCGCGCCAGGATGAGCAGGCCATGCGCAACATGGGTCTGATTCGCGGCGCTTCCCGCGAGAATTGCATCGTGCTGACCCGCGATGGAATCGAGAACGGCCCGCTGCGTTTTCCGGACGAATTCGTGCGCCACAAGGTGCTCGATCTGGTGGGCGATCTGGCGCTGCTGGGTAAACAGATTCTGGGCAACGTGGTGGCGGACCGGGCCGGTCACGCCATGCACACCGCGCTGGTCTCGCGCATCCTGCGCGACAAATCGTTGTGGGAAGAAGTGACTGTCTCCGGCGAGGAAACCGAAGAAGTGGCTTCCTCCAATTCCCGCGCGGCAGCCGGATCTGCGCTGTAAGGCTCTACAGCCCATCTCGTAAATCGTTTCGGGAAGCGCACGACTTCAGTCGTGCCGCCCAGGGCCGCATTAATGCTGGGCTTTAGCCCCTGAGGTGAGTGGTTCTTCTCCTCGAGTCTATTTGAGATGCGAGTTCTAGTCTGCGGGTTCGCAGGGTGGTTCGGTGGGATTGTTGTTGTCAGCCGGCCGCTCTCGGAGCAGCCTTGCGAGTTCAGCCCGCGTCTGATCAATCATCGCGGCGGCAAACTTCCGCGCCGATTCCTGCCTTTCGCGCGATAGTTCTTTCACGCGCATGTTGAGCAGGGGAATGTCTTCTTCAAACCAGCGCAACGTACGTTGCACCCGGGCAATGCGGAAATCATTGGTCAGCATAGGTCGTGGCTTTCTCGCGAGTCATCAGAATGCCACGGCCGGGGATGGGTGCAAGTCTCAGGGAAGGTTCCTCCGAGATTGCCGATTGCCGATTGCCGATTTCCAATTGTCGATTGCGGATTTTGGAGGAAGACCTAGCTTCGCTGCTGTCCGGGGAAAGTTGGGTGAGGTTGGCGTAAGCGGTTGAGTGTCCTTAGGAGGCGCGGCGGTGCCGGCGGGAACGACTTGAACTCCAAATCGTGTCTTAACGCCGATCCGGATGGTTGGGGTCGGTGAACTCCAGCAACTCAATGGGTGCGCCGTTTTCGACGATGAACGCGACGCGCACGCCGTCAGATGGGCTGTTCGGCGCAATCAGAATTTCCCGGCCTACCAGCTCGGACGCAAGGTCAGTCACCTCAAAAGCAACATGTGGCACCTGCCGAACCAACTCGGGAATCGGTGCGTCCGCTTCGAACCGCATCCATTCGACGCCATACTCGCTGTTTTCGTGTCCCACAATAAAGATCTTTAGACGCTCGATGTGGCGCTCTCCCGGTCTCGGTTGGCTGGTAGGAATTCCAATGTGGTGATATCGACGCATTTTCTCGCCTCCGTTCCGGAATAGCACGAATTCTATGGGATCATACTGCGCAGAGGCAAAAGGAAAGGCGACCGTTTTTGCGGCAGCAGGCTGAGCGGCAACACCTACTGAGCTTCCCCTTCTGCAGCGGCGAGACGTTCCTTGGCGCCGGGAATTTCCTGTTCCAGGTGGTCGTCGAGCCATCGTTCCAGATGTTCCTGGGAAGCCTTGGGGACGCTGTGGAAGCGAAACCCGGCCCGGCCCTTGAGATCGGCCCAGGCCACCTCGGCTCCGATCTCCATGTGGAGATTGGTGTCGGGGAGTGTGAATTTCAGGCGTGGGGCGGCGCCCTTGGGCAGGGCGTCGCGCAACACCAGCGCAATGCCGCCTTCGCTGATATTCGTGCTGGTGGCGTTCACCGTTTTTTCATCGAGCACCACGCGGACCGGCATCCTCACCGCTTTGCGGAAGTAGCGCCGCCGCTCCTTGATCATGAAATTCAGCGCGGCGTGGAAGCAGCGAGCTGCATTGAGCGCGCTGATCGGCTTCTGCAGCACGAAGTTGGCGCCCATGCCGAAAGCTTCCTGCGTGGTGGTCCGCTTCCCGTTGAGTATGGCAAAAGTGACGGAATTCTTGTTGCTGGGAGTGCTCCGCAGACCCTGCAGCACGGCCAGGCCGCCCTTCAGGTCATCGCAATCGACGATGATGGCGTCGAACTTCTCCGAGATGAGAATGTCGGTGGCGGCGCGCGCCTCGTGGCAGATTTCCACGTCAATGGACAGTTTTTCCAGCGTGGGTCGGACCACGCGCACCAACTCCGGATCCTGGCTCAGCAGGAGAGAATCTAACGTCATACCGCGATTCTAGGAGCTTGCCGAACCCACACGAAAGTAACAAAGGTAACGGTTTGTCTGCGAACCTGGGCCTGCACCATTAGGGACGACGGGTGAGTGTGGCCTGGCCGCAACTGGCCCAGATTGCATGCGGCGAAGCTCCAGCGTAGAACTGGGACAGATTCCGAATGCCCAACCTCGTTTATTTATCGCTCGGATCGAATGTCGGTGACCGCGAGCGTTACCTGCGCGGCGCGATCGCGCAGCTGGAGCGCATCGGCCAGGTCGTTTCCGTTTCCTCGGTTTACGAAACCGAGCCGGTCGAGTTCACCGACCAGCCATGGTTCCTGAACTGTGCCGTAGCGGTGGAAACCACCGAGATGCCCGAGCAACTGATGGCAACCGTTCTTCGCATGGAGCAGGAAAGCGGGCGGCAGCGCACTCGCGACAAGGGACCGCGCACTATTGACATCGACATTGTGCTCTTTGGCGATGAAATCTTGAACTTGCCCAGCCTGACGATCCCGCATCCTGCCATGCACAGTCGCCGCTTCGTGCTTGAGCCGCTGGCAGAAATCGCGCCGGACGTACGGCATCCGCTGCTGAAAAAGACAATCCGCGAACTGCTCGCGCAGCTACCCGGCGGGCAGATTGTTCGGAAACTTCAAAGAATCTAGCCACGGATCTCACGGATCACACCGATTTAAGAAAACCAAGGATTCATCCGTGCGCATCCGTGAAAAATCCGTGGCCAATGGTTCTAAGGCAGGATGATCCGGCTCCCGGCTTCTTGTGGCGCGATCACCGCCGACTCCTTCTCCGGGAACTGTGCGAACAGAAACTCCACCAAGGCCCGCGACTTCGGCCGGCCCGACGTCCGCCCGTGCGCCAGGCGCAGCAGAAACACGAGCCCTTTGAGCACGTCGGAGTCGCGCAGGATTGAGTAGCCCACGTGCTTCTGCTCTGCCTCGCGATATTCCTTGACCATGGTCTCAACTTCGATGGCCGCCCGGCGCTGCGACTCACTGCTCAACGGCGGATCGTAGTACAGCCCGGAGCTGATTCTCCGCTCATAGCCGGTCGCGAGCAGGGATAGCGCGGCCATCAGATCCTGGTCGTGCAGGCTGCGATCGGCGCGCGCGGCCTTGGCCAGCGCATAGGTCAAGCCCATGAGCAGATGCTCTTTTTCATACATGAACTGGTCGGAAACTTCGACCTGCAGAAACAGCGCGGCCGCGTCGATCTGGTCGGCCGGGCGCGGCTTTTCATGTTCGCGCGCCTGAATCAGATACGGGCAGTCGCTGGGGCAGTCAAGCGTGACTTCGCGCTGCTCGCCGCAGCATTGCGCGCAAATGCGCCCGTGGACCGCGGGGCAGAAGCGCTTCTCCTTGCGGACGTCGCAGATGGCGCAGCTCAATCGCGGGGCTCCTCGAACTATTATGGCAGACAGAGAATTTTCGATTTCCGATTTTCGATTGCCGATTTTAGACGCAAGGGTGGCAGCCGGTGGCGGACGTTTAAATCGGCAATCGCCAATCGGCAGTCGAAAATCTCACCATTCTTGCCCACTCTGGTACTACGCTGCCACGGAAGCCCTGTAGAAATGCCCTCTCCCGAGTGCATGAACCATAAAACCTGCATAAAATATGGTGTTTTCCACAGGGCTGCGGGTATAAGATAGCGCCCACTGGTATTAAATCGATTCCTACGAGGAGGAAGTATGGCTGCAGGTTTGACCAAGACACAGCTGGTCCGCCTTCTGGCGGAGAAAAACGAAATGAGCAACAAGCAGGCTGCCGCGTTTCTGGAGAGCCTGACCGACACTGCCATCAAAGAGACCAAGAAGAGCGGCCTCTTCGTCGTGCCCGGGCTGGGCCGGCTGAAGAAAGTTCACCGCAAGGCGCGCATGGGCCGCAATCCCCAGACCGGCGAACCCATCCAGATCAAGGCGAAGACCACGGCAAAGTTCTATCTCGCCAAGGCCGCCAAAGACGCCATCGCTCCCAAGAAGTAGTTCCCATCCACGAGGTAGTTCAAAGGCCGGCTCAGGCCGGCCTTTGGTTTTTGTTCCTCGATCTTCATGCTCAATTGGATCGTCATTGGTGTCGGCGACATCGCCAGGCGCCGCGTGATTCCCGCGATTCTGGCCGAACCGCGCAGCCGCCTGTTCGGCATCGTGACCCGCGATCCGGCAAAAGCTGCACCGTACAACACGCGAACCTGGCCCACTCTTGACGCCGTGCTTGCCGATCCCGCAGCTAAAGCGGAAGTGCAGGCCGTCTATGTCGCCACGCCCGTCTTTCTGCACGCGCCGCAAACAATTCAATCTCTCGAAGCCGGCAAGCACGTGCTGTGCGAGAAGCCGATGGCGATGAACGAAGCCGAGGCCCACGGTATGGTGCAGGCCGCAGATCGTAGCGGCAAGACGTTCGGTGTGGCGTACTATCGCCGCTGCTACCCCAAGGTGCAGCGCGCCAAGCAGCTGCTAGCAGCTGGAGCCATCGGCCAGCCCGTGCTCGCCGAGCTCACGTGTCACAGCTGGTTTGACGGGCAGGGCAGCCTGAGTTGGCTCGTCGATCCCTCCAGGGCCGGAGGTGGACCGCTGTTCGACATCGCCTCGCACCGCATCGACGTGCTGAACTTCCTGTTCGGCCAGCCTCTGCGCGTGACCGGCCAGCTTTCAAACGTGGTTCATCGCTACGCGGTGGAAGACAACGCGACTGTGATGATTGAATATACCGGCGGAGTTCGCGGGATCGTCGACGTGCGCTGGCATTCACGCGTGGACCGCGACGAATGCCGCATCCGCGGCACGGACGGTGAGATGGAGCTGTCTCCGCTGAACGGGCCCGATCTTGTCTATCCCGGCGGCCGCGAGAATCTTCCGCCCCACGCCAATCTGCACTATCCCATGATCGACAACTTCGTCGATGCGATCGAAGGCAAAGCCGCGCTGCTTTCGAGCGGAGCCTCCGCCTACTGGACAGACTGGGTTACCGAGCAAGCTCGCCAAGCGCACTAGCAGGTTCCGAATGTAGGGACAGCCGCCCTCGGCTGTCCGCCGAGCGAAGCTCGGCTTCCTGCTTCACGCACAGAATGTTGTCCAAGTGAAGAACGCCAGAACGTAGAGATCCTTCGACTGCGCAGACCGGCTCGCTTCGCTCGTCGGGCCAGCTTCGCTCAGGATGACATATCACTTCCCATACTCATTCCTCACCACTTCGCCGCCCTTCATCACAAACTTCACGCGCTCGAGCGTGGTGACGTCCTTCAGCGGGTCGCCATCCACGGCAACGATGTCCGCCCACGCCCCCGGCTCCAGCGTGCCGACCTTGCCCGACCAGCCCAGCAGGTCCGCCGCATTGATGGTTGCCGCCTGAACCGCCTGCAGGGGCGTCAGGCCCAGCTTGACCATCACTGCGAACTCGTGGGCGTTCAGCCCATGCGGATACACCGCGGCATCGGTTCCGAATGCGACCTTCACTCCGCTGGCGAAGGCATGGGCCACATTTTTCCGCGCCGCCGGAATCACATCGCGCGCCTTGGCCAGCAGCGGCGCCGGCAGGTGCGTGGCCTCGGCATTGGCGAACATCCAGTCGCCGAGATAGAGCGTGGGCACCAGATACGTGCCGTGCTCTTTCATCACCGCGATGGCCGCATCGTCGATGTAGGATCCGTGCTCGATCGAGTCCACACCCGCCTCAGCCGCCCACCGGATTCCCTCGGCGCCATGGGCATGCGCCGCCACTTTGCGCCCCAGGCGGTGCGCGTCGGCCACGATGGCCTTCATTTCCTCGAGGGTGTACTGCGAGGCCTGCGGATTGTCGCCCATCGACAGCACGCCGCCGGTGGCGCACACCTTGATCAAGTCCACGCGGTACTTGATGTTTTCGCGAACCTTGTGCTGCACGGCCGCAATGCCGTCGGCCACGCCGTCGCTGGTGGCGTGATATTCGAAGGGCAGCAGATTATTGTCGCAATGTCCGCCGGTGATGCTCAGTGCCGGCCCGCTCACCAGCATTCGTGGTCCGGGCACGTCGCCGGCGTTGATGGCATCGCGCAGAGCGACGTCGGTGTAGTCGCGGGCCCCCACGTTGCGCACCGTGGTAAATCCCGCCAGCAGCGTGACCCGCGCGTTCTTCGCCCCGATCAGCGTCTCGCGCGGAGCCGAAAGCGCCAGCTGTTCGTAGCCAAATGTCGGGTCCATGGTCAGGTGCGTGTGCGCGTCGATCAGACCGGGCAGTACCGTCGCATTCGGCAGATCGATGCGCACGGCATCCGGGGAGCCCTTGCTCTCGCCCGCCGGGCCCACGCTGACGATCTTTCCATCTTCGATCACGAGCGCCTGGTCGGTGAGCAGCTTACCTGTCTTTACATCAAGCACATGCCCGGCATGAATCACAACGGGATGCGATGCCTGAGCGATTGCACTGGCGCAGCCAGCAAGCAGGACGGCGACAACCACAACGAGGTGAATCTTTTTCATGATCCCGATCCTTTCTCGAAGCTTCGTTGGATCTATAGGTTTGTACCCTGGCGCCGCTCATCGAGCCCCCACACTCGACCAGCGTCGGCGGCATAGAAAACAATCAGCAGCAACAGGAGAGGCAAAGTATCGAGCCGCGCCCCAAAATAGCGCCAGATCGGCACTCCATGCCCCGGATCCCACCACGCGGCCAAAGTCAGATTGAGCAGGAAGAAAATCCCGAGCACGCAAGCGGGCCGCACCCAAAGCCCAAGCAGCAAAGAAACGCCGACCGCCAGTTCAATCACGCCCACGAGGTAGCCAAAAAATACGGCGTGAGGCAACACCAGTCCCGACAGAACCGGCCGATAGAAACTGACAGAACTGCTGGAGATGTAGTCGTGGAGATAGTTAAGAAAATCGCGGTGCGCAAAATCAGGTCGCGCCACTTTGTACTCCCCGAAGAACAGGAAGAAAGCGGAAGTGGCAATACGCACGGCCGCGATGGTCTTGCTGCACGAGGAGGTCATCAAGAGGGGCGGTAGTGGTCAGTCGTCGTCGGCGATGTTCACTGGCAACTGGTCACCGGCAACTGGCAACTGATTCTACCCTCCCGGGCCGTCGTTAGAAACGTACTGCTCCAGCGACTCCAGTTCGCGACTCAGGTCGTCGACGCGCCACTCCAGCAGGTTCCGGATGGAGAGAATCCCGAGCAACTTGCCGCTGTCGTCGGCGACCGGCAGGTGACGGAAGTGCCGCTCCAACATCGTGGTTAGCGCTTCGCCGGCTCCGGTGCTTCGCGTGGCCATTTCCACGGGCGTAGTCATCAGATCGCGCACTGGGGTCGTCCGCGGGTCCAGGCCGCTGAGCGACATCTTCCGCAGCACGTCGCGTTCGGTAAAAATCCCCGCAACGCGGTACTCGCTGTCGACTATCGCCACCGCGCCCACATGATGGTCGAGCATCTTGTGGATGGCGTCAGCGGTGCTGGCTTCCAGACCCACGGCCGCGATCTCACGGTCACAAAGTTCCAGCACGCTCATACGCACCTCCTCGAACTGGATTGACGCATTATGATCGCGGTCCTGCCCTTGTCAAGGAAATTTACGAAGAATTCTCGCCTCCCAGCCCGCGGAAGGGCCACCTCGTCCCAATCGCGGAATGATCCTCCGCTCGGGATGACCCCGTCCCGGAAACCGATGGCTTCACTTGCCGCGAAAGACTTTCCCATCCTTCATGACAAACTGCACACTCTCGAGCAGCTTGATGTCGCGCAGGGGGTCTCCGGTCACCGCGACAATGTCGGCGAACGCACCCGGAGCCACCACGCCGATCTTTCCCTCCATGTCGAGCATCACCGCGGCCCGCGACGTCGCACTCTGGATCGCGTCCATCGGGGACATGCCAAACGACACCATCCGCGGGAACTCCTGCGCAATCGGGTCGGTCCACGGAATTCCGCCCATGTCGGTGCCGAAGACGATCTTTACGCCGGCCTTCAGCGCCTTCTTGAACGACGGTTCATGCACCGCCGCCCGCAGGCGGTCGCGCTGCCCATTGGGCGTGTCCGCCGGCGCCCAGTCGTAGTAGTAGGGGCTCAAGGTCGGCACATACCAGGTGCCCTGCTTCAGCATTTGCACGATCGCGGCATCGTCAAGATCGAGCCCGTGCTCGATGGAATCGCATCCGCCATCCAGCGCCCGGCGCAGGCCAATGCCGCCGTAGGCGTGGCATGCTACTTTCTTGCCCCAGCCGTGGGTCTCGTCGACGATGGCCTTCAGTTCTTCAACGGTGAAGGTTGGCTGGGAAACAAGTTCGCCGTTTTTGCCCACCCACGACCGATGGGTCATGTAGACCTTGATCCAGTCAGCGCCGTGGTCGAGTTGCTCGCGTGCGGCCTTGCGGGCTTCCACGGGTCCGTCGGCAATTTGTGCGCCCTTAGGCATGGCCAGCTCGGGCGCGTATCCCTCGAGCATGTAGCCGCCGGTGGTCGAAATGGCCCTCGTCGCCACAAAAAGCCGCGGCCCCGGGATGATGCCATCCTCAATGGCCTGCTTAATCCCGATGTCACCGTAACCCGCGCCTTCGGTCTCTACGTCGCGCAGGGTTGTGAAGCCCTGCTCCAGCGCCCGCCGCACCGCCACCGTGGCGCGAGCGGCGCGCAGCCCGAATGGCGCCATGAGGATGTTGACGTCGTATCCGCCCTTCTCCGGATCCTCTCCCCACAGGAAAATGTGGGTGTGCGAATCGATCAGGCCGGGAAGCACCGTCTGCTGCGAGAGGTCGATGACGGTGGCTCCTGCGGGGACTTTCGTGCTGGCAGCATCGCCCACGGCCTCGATGCGGTTGCCGCGAATCACGATCACCTGATCGCGCCGCGGCTGATCGGACTTGCCGTCAATCAGGGAGCCTGCCCGTATGACGGTAACCTGGGGCGCAGGTACGGAATGTTGATCCTGCGCGACTAAGTTGACTCCAAGAGCCAGCAACAAGATGCAGTGAGCAATCTTCACATTGGCCTCCGGAAAACTGCGGTGAGAGCATCGCCGGTCTCGACGGATGATTTCGCGGGAAGGATTCTATACCCTTGGGAAAGACCGCCGCTCGGGGTGGGCAGTCTTTATCGGACCGGGGAGCAGGCCGGGGAGGAGCAGGCCGTGCAGCTACGACTCGCGGAAGACCGTGACGCAGAGCCCATTGTGGCCATCATCAACGCCGCGTTCCGGCGCGCCGAAGGCTTCCTGATCGATCGCGATCGTATCGATCTGGAAACGGTGCGGTCCTTACTGGGAAAAGGGAAATTCCTGGTCGCCGATGACGAGGCCAGCGGCCTTCTCGCGGGCTGTGTCTACATTGAGCTGCGCGGCGAGCGGGCCTATCTGGGACTGCTCTCGGTCGATCCCGGGCGTCAGAAGACCGGGTTGGGCTCCATGCTGATGAATGCTGCCGAGGAATATGCTGCCCAGGCTGGTTGCCGGTTCATGGATCTGCGCATCGTCAACGTGCGCCGCGAGCTTCCCGCCTTCTATCGGCATCGTGGATATGTTGAGACCGGAACCGCTCCGTTTCCTCCTGATCTGAAGCCGAAGATGCCTTGTCATTTCGTCGAGATGTCGAAGCCGCTGAGCTGACACGCCGCGTATCACGGCAGGACCGCGTCCGCCTCAATCTCGACCAGCATGTCGGGCGAAATCAGTGCGCTTACCTGGATCATCGACGTGGCCGGACGCACGTCGCGAAAAAACTCGCCGTGCGCCTTGCCGACCTTTTCCCACTCGGCGATGTTAAGAACGTACATGCGCGTGCGCACCACATCCTTCATGCTCGCTCCCGCCTGCTTCAGCGCGCTTTCAATGTTCTTCAAGGTCTGCACCGTCTGCGCATACACATCGCCAACCCCGACGATCTTGCCGTCCGGTCCGATCGCCGTCGACCCGGAAACGTGTACAGAATACCCAATTTTCACCGCACGGGAGTACCCGACCACCGGTTCCCAGGGTGCGCCGCTTGAGATGTTCTGTCTTTCCATTCCGTTCCTTCCTCCATGGATCACTGTTTTTGCTACAAACTGAGACCGAACACGTGGGAACCCCGGCAAGTTCAGCTTGTATTGGCAGCCCCTTCCCGACAGTGCCAACAAAATAGATGCGGCAACTGCTTTGCCGGTCGCGGGTTCTAATGATTAGGAAAATGAATCGCAACGATAAACAAAAGTCACTTGCACGGCACGCTGAGATGAGATATTTACTGACGCAAGTGACTGAGAGTCCGTGCCTGGCACGGGCTTTAGGGAGCCCAAGAGAAAAGAGATGATCCCGGAATCGCATCCGCTGCAGGAGCTGTTTCAAGACCTGGTGGGGCGGCACTATGCCGAAGAGATCGGCATTCGCGACCCGCAGATCGTGGCCTACGTCTCGCATCTGCTGGCGGAGTTCTGCGAGGCCGATCAGCTGTATAAGATTCATGATACGGCCAATCGCCCGCTCGCGGACGTGGGGGAAATGCTGCTCGAATCCGACCCGGTTTACGGCCCGGCGCCCTCGTTTGACCGCGAACGTCAGGTGCGCAAGCACATCGGCGACTACACGCTGTTTTTCGCCGGAATGTTTCCCGAAAGCATCAACCAGATCCGCCTGCGCCGTCATCGTCTGGAAAATCTCATCGAGTGGATCAAAGCCGGGAAAGAAAGCTACTACATCGTCTCCAAGTTCGAGCACTTCGAATATGCCAAGGTCGCACCGCTGTTCGCCACGCTGGCGCGCAATTTTGAAGGCTGCGTGTACGGGCTGAATAGGGTGAAGAACGATCTGGCGGAGATGCAGCATCCCATCGTCGGTCGCCCGGACGAGTTGATCATGTAACCTAAGCCCTCGGTCAGTTCCGCTCTCGGTCAGTTGCATCCTCAGTCAATTCCGCCGATCGCTCCCCGCGTCGCTGCGCGCCTCGGTTCTGACATCCGCCGCGCTTCCTCTGCGATAGAAACTCAGCGCGGCACTGCCCTGCACCAGCCTGCGAAATCTGCGCAGCGGCCCGAATTCCTCTCCCGGATCGAATTTTTTCTCGTGCTCGGCGATCACCATCGACATCGCCCAGATCACCGGCGACTCGGCCAATGCGCGCAGCGTCTCACGATAAGCCTCCTGCATGCGATACGGAGGATCGACAAACACCACGTCGGCGGCGACGTGCTCGCGCTCCATGCGCCAGAACGCGCGCGGCAGTTCGTCGTGCAGCAGCTTGAATCCGCTGGTGATGTTGAGGTTTTTCAGATTTCCGCGGATCACCTCCGCCGCCTCGGCCGACGATTCCACAAAATACACCTGCCGCGCCCCGCGGCTCAGCGCTTCGATTCCCACCGCGCCCGTGCCGGCATAGAGATCGAGCCACACGCTGCCTTCGAGCGCTCCGGGATTTCCCGCGGTCAGCACATTGAACAGCGTTTCCCGCAGCCGGTCCGAAGTCGGACGAATATCCATGCCCCGCTGCGAACGCAGCGCGCGGCTCCGGTATTTGCCCGCGATTATCCGCATGGCCATCGGCCTCGGTCCTACGAATCAATATATCCGTCCATGTAGAATAAAAGCAGCTAAAGGCTATGCGAAGCTGGTCCATTCCGGTCGGGCGTCTGTTCGGCGTCGAGGTGCGGGTCCACCTGACCTTCGTCTTGCTGCCCTTGTTCATTTTCTGGACGGAGAACGCCACGCATCCGGGGGATGCCAGCGGAGCGCGCGATCTGGCCCTGGTGGGCATCATTCTCGCCTGCGTCGGCGCCCACGAATGCGCGCACATGCTGGCCGCCCGGCGCTTTGGGCTGATCCCGAAGGCGGTGATCCTGCTGCCCCTCACCGGCGTGACCCTGTACGATGAATCGCGCGCCGCGAAGCCGCAACCGGCCGCTCCTCTCTGGATGCGCGAGGTTCGTTTGGCGCTGGTGGGGCCTCTGGCAAGTCTCGCCCTGGCAGCGTTCGCGGCAGCCATTGTCAGCGCCGCAGACCGCAATGCGGCGCTGCTGCAGTGGCCTTTCCTGTATTCGCGGAACCTGCCCCGCAGCGTGGTATGGGCCAATCTCTACCTGGCGCTTCTGAATCTGATGCCGGCCTACCCGCTCGATGGGGGCCGCATTCTGCGTGCCGTGTTTTCTCGCACGCTCGATTTATCCAGCGCGACCCGGCGTGCCGTCTCCATCAGCACTGCGATCGCCATGGTTCTGATCTTTGCCGGCCCGTTCAGCCATGTCTGGCTGATGATGGTCGGCATCATCGTCTTCTCTGCGGCCCAACTGGAAGAGCGCGCGCTCGTCTTTCAGTCGGTGCTGGACAACGTTCGGCTCGAAGAGATTATGCTCACCGACTTCGCGACCCTTTCGCCCGCGGACACGCTGGAGGATGCGCTGGAGAAGGCGGTTCACTCCCTGCAGGACGATTTCCCCGTAGTTCGCGGCAGCGACATGGTGGGCGTGATCTCGCGCCAGCGCATTCTCGATGCCCTGCGTGCCGAAGGCAACGGCTACGTGCAGCCGGTCATGAACAAGATTTTCGAGGTCTCGGTGCGTCAGGACTCGCTCGGCACCGCTTTCCGCAAGCTGACGGCGCGCGGGTCAAACATTATTCCCGTGGTCGAAGACCAGCGCCTGGTCGGCATTGTCACCCTGCAGAACCTGATGCACTCCATGACCCTGCTGGCCGAAAGCCGAAAGCTGCGGCGGGACGAGGGGGAATCGGGAAATTGAGTGATTGGGAGATTGAGTAATTGAGTAATCAGGGAAATTGAGTAATTGAGAAGTCTCCCGACTCCAATTACTCAATTACCAAATTCCCCAATTACTCAATCTCTAGAACAGCCTTACCGCCTTGGCCTTCTGCACCGCCGGAATTTTCCGCAGCTTCGCCAGGACATTCTCCGGCACCTGACCGTCCACGTGGACCACGGCAATGGCTTCCCGTGGCTGCGTCGAATCTTTCTCTGCACTGCGCCGTCCCAGCGAGAAATCAGCGATGTTGATCGACTCTTCGCCCAGAATCGTGCCCACCTTGCCGATGACGCCCGGCACGTCGCGGTTGCGCAGGTAGATCAGATTGCGCTCCAGAGGCGCCTCCACGTCGATGCCATCCACATGCAGCAGCCGCGGCGCGGTTTCGTGCAGCACGGCGCCCTTGACCATGTGCTCCTCGGTCGAGCTCTTCAGGAAGATCGAAATCACGCTGCCTGCCCCACCGATCGTCGCCTTCTCCTTGCGCACTTCGAGCACGCGCAATCCGCGGGCATCGGCGATGGTCGCCGCGTTCACCAGGTTGGCCTTCTCCTCGAGCGCCTGATTCAGGATGCCCTTAATCGCGCCGTTGCGAATCAGTTCCGTCTTGCCCTCGGCGATATGGCCGCTGTAACGGATCGAAATTTCTTCGATTGTTCCTTCGGAAACCTGCGCCAGAAACGCCCCCATGCGCTCGGCCAGCACGATGTAGGGCTGCATGGCCGCATACTCCTCGGCCGAAACCGAAGGCACGTTCACCGCATTCTGAATCACACCATGCTTCAGATACTCCTTGACCTGCTGCGCGATCTGCACGCCCACGGCTTCCTGCGCTTCAAACGTCGAACCGCCCACATGCGGCGTGAGCACAGCATTTTCGAGCGCCTGCAGCGGAGAGTTCTTCAGCGGCTCATCCTCAAAAACGTCGAGCGCCGCTGCCGCGATGTGGCCGCTCTTCAGTGCGGCGGCGAGATCCGCCTCATTCACCAGCTCGCCGCGGGCGCAGTTCACCAGCCGCACGCCTTTCTTCATCTTCGCGATCGAGCCTCGATTGACCATGCCGACAGTCTGCGGCGTCAGCCCCACATGCAGCGTGATGTAGTCCGCCGTGGCGTACAGCTCATCAAGACCCGCCAGCCCGATCTCCTGATCCTTGGCCACTGCGACCGACACAAACGGATCGTGCGCCACCAACTTCATACCAAAGGCTTTTGCGCGCCGGGCAACTTCCATGCCGATGCGTCCCAGGCCGACGATGCCCAACGTCTTTCCGCGCAGTTCGGTCCCCTGCAGCGATTTCTTCTCCCACTTGCCGGCATGCATGAGAGCGTCGGCCCGGCACAGGTGGCGAGCCATGGCGAGCATCATCCCCAGCGTCTGCTCGGCGACAGCCACGGCGTTCGCTCCGGGCGTATTCATCACCGCGATGCCTTTGTGGGTCGCGGCCTCCAGATCGATGTTGTCGACGCCCACGCCCGCTCGCCCGATCACGCGCAGTTTTTTGGCATGCTGCAGGAGCGCCGCATCGGCCTGCACCGCCGAGCGTACGATCAGGGCGTCGGCCGACTCCAGATGCTCCGCCAGCTTGCCCTCCAGCTGATCTGCGGTCAGAACCGTCCAGCCCGGTTCCTTCAGTTCCGCCACCGCTGATGCCGATATCTTTTCTGCCACGATGATTTTCACGGATGAGTTCATCCTTCAACCAACAAGATTATGCTGCCAAGCCATTGGAAAAAAGTCACATGGACGCAACCGGCGCGATCAGCGCCGCTCCCCCCTCTGACAAAGTCTTGACATCAAAATTACGCGCCGCTGACAAAGGGGAAAGCCATTGTTTATAGCCTCTTAGCAATGGGCCACTGCTCATTTCAGGAGCTCAACATGAAGACCTTGGCAACACTGCTGCTTACCGGACTAATCGCCCTCGGCTTGGGTTGCGGTTACTCCCATTCCATGACGCCCACGATGGCGGGGACTGCCCCAACCATCAATGCCAACGATGGTCTCTCTCCCGCCAGTGGACCTGCGGGCACAGCGGTTAAGCTCACCGTTAACGGTACATTGTTTGCCAGCAATGCGGTCGTCAACTTCAGTGGCAAGCAGCCCACCCAATGGATGAGCGCGAACCAAGTTGTGGCGATGATCCCTGCCTCTGCCACCATGGGTATGGCGTCGGGCACAATGGTGCAGGTTACCGTGACCAACCCCGGCATGGCCGGAGGTATCTACGGTGGTGGGACGTCGCCTGCGACTTCAAATTCCGTCTCCTTTACGATCAACTAGGCCGCCCGATCAACCAGGATGAGGACCGCCCGTGCGGTCCTCAAGCTCCTACCAGTTGCCCCTTGTCGGTGATGCTGCGCGCATACACTTCCTGCGCAGCCTTGACCGCCGCGCCGTACTCGACTGTGCGGCCCGTGGTCTTGGCCAGCACGTGTTCGAGCGCGCCCAGAATGCCGATGGTGTCGAGGTAATCGTAATAGCCGATGTGCGCGATGCGGAAGATTTTGCCCTTCATCTCGCCTTGCCCGTTGGCCACTACGGCGTCGAACGATTCGCGGAATTCTCTCACGATCTTCCCCGAGTCGAGCCCGTCAGGTGACGAAATCGCAGTCAGCGCCGCCGCCGGCGCCGAAGCATACAGCTTCAATCCCAGAGCCTTCGCTCCGGCGCGCGTCATCTCCGCGCAAAGCTCGGCATTATTGACCAGTTCTTCTCGCCCTTTGGCCAGATCGCCGTTGCCCATGCCGCGCACGAACTCGAGTGCCGCTCCCATGGCCGCAAATAGCGAAGTCGCAGGAGTGTAGGCGGTCTCGCCCTTCGCCGCCGACTTCCGTTCCTTGCGCAGATCGAAGTAATAGCGCGGCGAGGTGGTCGCGTCCATGCGCTTCCAAGCGCGGTCGCTGACCGCGCAGTAGGCGAGCCCCGGAGGCATCATCAGCGCCTTCTGCGATCCGCCGATGATCATGTCCAGGCCCCAGCCGTCGACATCGAGATGCGTCGTGCCCAGCCCGGTGATCGCATCCACCACCAGCAGCGTGTGGTCGCCTTGCGCCCGCACGAGCTTTGCGATGCCTTGCACATCGTGCCGGGCGCCGGTCGAACTTTCGGTCGCCTGCACAAACACGGCGCGGACATCGGGCGTAACGCGCGCACGCACTTCGTCCGGCGAAAGCGTCTCGCCGTAAGGACCGCTCAGCACGTCGACATTGCAGCCGAAAGCCTTGGCCAGCCCGGTCCAGCGCTCGCCGAACTTTCCGGTGGTGAGCACCAGAACCTTGTCGCCCGGCGAGGTGAGATTCGACACGGCCGCTTCCATGACGCCCGTGCCCGAACATGCCAGCACCAGCACGTCATTTTTTGTGCCGATGAATTCCTTCATGTCGGCGAGCACGCGCTGAAACAGTGCGCGAAAGTCGGCGGTGCGGTGATGGGCGGTAAACGAAGCCATCGCGGTCTGCGCCGCCGGCAGCAGCGGCGTCGGCCCGGGAGTAAAGAGACGATTCTTGCGCAGCATAGAAGAGTCCTTGTGAATGGGATCGCCTACCAGTTTATAGGAAAGCGCGGACGGCGCAGACCCAGGAACTGCGTTTGTGTAGCACGAACTCCTGCTTCTGCGCCGTGACCGGGGTCACATCGTGGGCAGGTGTGGCCACGGTCAGACCGGGTTGCGGGACTTCTTAGCGTCCGCCCTTCGCCGCGAGAATTTCCGGCTTGTCGATCTTCGGCGGCTGGGCGAGCAGTTCTTTCGCCTTGGCGAACAGCGCCTTGGCAATTTCGCCATTGAGGTGCGCGTTGCGGCCATTGTCATCGGCAAACGTATCGAAGATGCCGTACTTTCCCGGCCCCATTTTGATGGCGTACCAGCTGATCGTTCCCGGCTCACGCTCGGCCAGCGGCTGGGCCGACTTCAAGAATTCTTCCAATTCTTTTTCCTTGCCCAGCTTCGCTTCCAACTGCGCCCAAATCGAGACTCTAGCCATGATGACTTCCTCCTGCGCATCTGATGCGTGACTTGCGCGATTAGTAGCACATCAATCTTCGAAAGGGCGACACGGCCGGGTGCCCCATGTCTCGCTTCTTTTGCGAGACGTGGAGATTTTGAAGCCTATAATCCCCCCATGAACCTCACTGAACAAATTCAGAAAGACATCGTCACCGCCATGAAGGTCAGGGACGAAGCGCGCCTCTCCACCCTGCGCATGGTCAAAAGCGCATTGCATCTTCGCCAGGTCGAAAAAATGGCCCCGCTCGACGAAAAAGAATCCCAGGCCGTGCTGGCCACGCTGATCAAGCAACGCAAAGAGTCGGTAGAGCAGTTCACCAAGGGCGGACGCCAGGAAATGGCCGACAAAGAAGCCGCCGAAATCGTCTTGATCGAAACCTACCTGCCCAAGGCGGCTAGCGAAGCTGACATCGCTGCCGGCGTAAAAGCAGTCATCGGCGAAATGGGCTCGCCCACCATGAAGGAAATGGGCACAGTGATGAAGAACGCCATGGCGCGCTTCGCCGCCGCCGGCATGCGCGTGGACGGCAAGCTGGTCAGCGAAATTGTGAAGAAGGAGCTGGCGGGGAAGTAGGTCCGCGTAGGGGCGGACGCCCTCGTCCGCCCGGTCGAGCGCAGCTCGACAGTGCAAAGGCAAGAGTTTGATATAGTGCTCGTCCATGTGGAAGGCCGCGTTCTGTCTGGTGCTTGCCGTTGCTATCGTCTCCAGAGCGGAGGACAAGCCGGAGCGCGTTGAACCAGATGTCGCCAGCCACAATCTGACAAAGAAGGTAGAGCCTGTTGTTCCTCCACTGGCAAAGGCTGCTGGTGTTGGAGGGACTGTTGTCGCCGACATCACCATCGATCCCTCCGGCAAAGTGAGCGCAGTCAACTTAGTAAGTGGGCACCCAATGCTGGCGCCGGCCTTTATTGAGGCGGTGAAGAAGTGGGAGTACGCTCCGTTTCTGAGGGACGGTCAACCGGTCTCGGTCATCACCAGGGTCGAGTGGAAGGTCGACAGGCCCAAATACTCGCAGTCGCAGGAGAAAGCGAATCGCGACTACTATCCCGCATTTCAAAGCTGCTACGGCTTCGTCAAGCAGGGAAAGGCGACAGACGCTGAACTGAAATGCAGGGAGACGGTAGCGATCTCCGATCAACTTCCGGACAGCAAGGTCCTCGAGCGAAGTGATGCGAGAGTATTTCTCGGGCATGCGCTCTACTTGCAGCATAAATATGCTGATGCGGTCCCGGTCTACCAGCAGGCTGTTGACATTAGAAGGCCCTACGAACACAGCGCTCGCGACGCCGATTTCGCCTCAGAAAATGCGAGCCTCGCTCGAGCGTATTGGGCGATGGGTAAGCTCTCTGAGTCGGATAGCTATTACTCGCAAGCCGTTACGATCTTCAAAGCGGCAATAGCGAACCTGCCCGAAATGAAAGACAATTACACAGCTAGGCTGAAGAGCACTCTGCTGGAGTACGCCAAACTGAAAGCTGCGCTCGGGCAGAACGAAGAAGCATCTCGCTTGGAAGCGGAAGCTGCGCAGCTCTAGTCCATCGAACGGGCCCTCACTTCCCCCTCTGCCACTCCCGGTACGCCTCGCTCTTCGACATCCCGCGCTCCTTCGCGACTTTCTTCAGCGCGGCTTTCTCGTCCACCTTCTCGTCGGCCATGATCTGCTCCAGTCGTTGGCGGATGGAGACCCGGACGGACGAGGCGTCCGTCCCTACGCGAGCATCTTCTTCCTCGGCTTTTCCTATCAGCAGCGTGATCTCGCCCTTCACTGCCTCGCGCGACTTCAGCGTCTCTAATACCTGGCTCGCGCGCCCGCGCAGGAATTCTTCGTGCAGCTTGGTGACTTCGCGCGCGACCACCACGTGCCGGGCTTCTCCAAGCACCTCGGCAACATCTGTGAGCGTCTCCACAATCCGGTGCGGAGCCTCATAGAACACCTGCGTCCGCGGAGAATTCTTCACCGCCTCCAGCGCTGCCCGCCGCTCGCCGCGCTTGGCCGGCAGAAATCCGCTGAAGCGAAACGAATCGGTGGGCAGACCGCTGGCCACGAGCGCGGCAAGAAACGCAGACGCACCCGGCACCGGAACCACAGGCACGCCGTGGCGGATGGCGAGCGAAATCAGCCGGTATCCCGGATCGGAAATTCCCGGCATGCCCGCGTCGGTCACCAGCGCCACGCTCGCGCCCTCCTGCATCTGCTTGACCAGCTCGGCGGCCCGCGTCATCTCGTTGTGCTCGTGGTAGCTGGTGGTGCGGGTGGCGATCGCGTAGTGATTGAGCAGCTTCTGCGTCTGCCGCGTGTCCTCGCACGCGATCACGTCCACCTCTTTCAGCACGCGCAGCGCCCGCAGCGTGATGTCTTCCAGGTTCCCGATCGGCGTGGCGACGAGATAAAGTGCGGGCGCGCCGGCAGCGTCCTTCATGGGCCGAAGTCTACCACCGCGAGAGATTGCCGATTGGCGATTGCCGATTTCCGATTGAAGATCTTCCAGGCAGCGCAGGTTTGCAATCGCAAATCGGCAATTGGCAATCGGCAATCCACCCCGACGCCAGTGGCCAGGCGAATACCACTCCGAAGCGTCTGCTAGAATCACTCTGACTCGGGAAGTCCCCGCGACCGTCTCATACGCATGCCCCTTTACGAATATCAGTGCAAGAAGTGCGGCCACCGCTTCGAAAAAATCCAGAAGTTTTCCGACAGGATGGTCAAGAAGTGTCCGGAATGCGGCGGGCAGGTTGAACAGATGATCTCGGCGCCGGCGGTGCAGTTCAAAGGCTCCGGCTGGTACGTCACCGACTACCCCAAGAAAGATTCTTCGACCGGATCCTCCAGCAGCGGCGATTCTGCGGGCAAGGAATCGAAGGAATCAAAGAAAGAGGAGAAGAAGCCGGAGAGCTCCTCGAAAGAAAGCACTGCAAAGAAAGCCGACAAGCAGAAGTAACGGCGGCCCGCCTCGCTTCGCTCGGTGGACGGACGAATGCGTCCGTCCCTACACAGGCTCATTTCAACTCCCGCTCAAAGTGCTCCTCGATCATCGTGAACAGGTGCACGCGCGCGTCTTTTCCGGAAATGCTGTGCGTCTTGTTGGGATAGATCATCAGCCGGAACTGTTTCCCGGCCTTGATCAGCGCTTCGATCATCTGCACGCTGTTCTGGAAGTGCACGTTGTCGTCGCCGGTGCCATGCGCCAGCAGCAGCGTTCCGTGCAGGTTCGCGGCAGACAGTGCCACGTCGGATTGCTCGTACGCATCTTTGTTGTCTTTGAGCAGGCCCAGGTAGCGCTCCATATAGATCGAGTCATAGTTGCGCGCATCGACTACGGGAGCCACGGCCACGCCGGCGCGGAAACGGTCGGAATGCGTCATCGCATAGAGAGTCATCGATCCGCCATTCGACCATCCCCAGATCGCGATGTGATCCTTGTCGAGCTGCGGATACCGCGCCAGCAGCTGGTCGAGCGCCGTCAGCTGATCTTTTAACTCGATAGCGCCAAATTCGTGGCGGATCGCGGTCTGGAATTTGCGATCGCGCCCCGGCGTGCCGCGATTGTCCACGGCAAAAATGGCAAACCCCTTGCGCGCCAGGATTTCGTCGAAGGGATCGGGCGGGATCTTGGTCACCATCTGGTGCGCGGGTCCGCCGTAGATGTGCACGATCAGGGGAACCTTGCCGCCAGCCGGCGGATCGGGCGGAAGCAATAATCTGCCGTACAGAACAGTTCCGTCGTCCGCTTTGAATTCCAGATACTTTGGCGCACGCAGCCCGTACTCGGCTACCGCGTCGCGCGACTGCCATACCGTTGTGCACGCCCCTGCCACGGTGCAAAGCTCAAGCGCCGGGGACCTCGTGGGTCCAGAGGATGTGTGCAGGTAGTGCTTGCCATCGTCGCTGAAATCCGCCTCATGCTCGCCTTCCTCGGGCGTCAGAACTTTGAACCCGGATCCGTCCAGTTGCACCGAATCAATGTGCACCTCCCGCGGATCGTCATTATTTGCGGCGAAAAACACCGTCCCCGCGGATTCATCCACGCCCTCAATCCCCAGCACTGCGAAGTCACCGTGCGTCAGCTGCCGTTCCAGCTTCGCATCGGCTGCGAGCGGGTTCTTCGCATCGAAGCTGTAGAGGTAGAGATGCATGTTGCCGTCGCGCCAGCTCGGCCACAGAAATCGGCTCGAGAGAAAACGAACCTCCGCATGGTCGAAGTCGATCCATGCTCCGGGCGTCGATTCAGTCAACACGATGCGAGCTTTGCCCGTCTTCGCATCGACGAAGTACAAGTCCATGTGGTCCTGGGCCCGGTTCAGCACTTCGGCCCAGATCAGTCCGTCCGCCGCCCAGCCAAAGCGCGGAATGTATATGTCCTCGTCATTGGTCAGCGAATCACCGGTCAGGGAAATCCAGCGCACCTTGCCCTTGTCCGCGTCGACCATGCCCAGCTTCACCACCGGATTCGGGTCGCCTACCTGCGGATATTTCTGCAGATCGACGATCGCATGGGTTGGCAGCAAATCCACAAGGGGATGCGTGGGAACGTTGGTCTCGTCCATATGCAGGAACACGATCTCCTTGCTGTCGGGTGACCAGAAATAATTGCTGCGGACCGACAGCTCTTCCGCATACACCCAGTCCATCTCGCCATTCAGGAGATTCTCCCCGGCGTCGTGAGTGAGTTGTTTCTCTCCCTTGCCGATCACCGGGTGAACGTAGAGGTTGTGCTTGCGCACGTACGCCACGTGGCCGCCGTCAGGTGAAAACTTGGGATCCTCGCTCCCATCCGCCGCGGAAGTAAACTGCACCGCCGTCTCGGTCGCCAGGTCATAGAGCCAGAGCTGGCCCAGCGAATCGAACATCAAGTGCTTCGAATCGGGAGCCCACAGATAGGGTTCGACGTGGTAACGCGTCAGCCGCTCCCTCTCGCGTTCGCTCTTTACAGCGTTGATATCAGGAGCGAGCGAAGCCAGCTTGGCCGCATTGACCAGAATCTTCTTCTCGCCGGTCGCAGCGTCGACCTCCCATAGTTCGCCCTTTTCGTCATCGTCGTCGCCCTGGATGAACGAGAGCCTGGTGCCGTCGGGGCTCCATTCCACGTTCTCCGGGCCGTGCCCTCCCAATCCTCCAGGTTGATAGATGGCGTCGATGGTCAGCGGCTTGGTGGGCGCGGCCTGCGCTTGCGCCCAGGCTGGAAAAGCCGGCGCTCCCAGAAGTGTCGTAAGCACAACCGCAGCGGTGAAGGAAGGCGAGCGTTTCACGAAGTGACCTCGTAGCGGGTTCGAGCGAAGGAAGAGTGTACACCGGTCAAGCTCACGGGCACACGGCTTTTGGCTGCTGTCCACATGCTAGAATTAAGGCAGACTCAATGACGAATGCTTCCTGATATCGAAAACTTGCTGCGCTTGCAAGAAGCGGACAAAGAAATCCGCCGCCTGCACGAGGAGATCGCAGAACTCCCCAAACGCGTCGCCGCCATCGAACAGAAACTCGCCGGAACGAAAGCCCAGCTCGAAAAAGCTCAGTCCAATATCAAGACGGACGAAGCCGCCAAGCGCAAGCACGAAACCGCCATCACCGACCTGCGCGGCAAGATTTCCAAGTACCGCGACCAGTCCCTTGACGTGAAGACCAACGATCAGTACAAGGCGCTGCTGCACGAAATCCAGTTTGCAGAAAAAGAAATCGCCGCCACCGAGGACAAAATTCTCGAGCTGATGGTCAACGCCGACACCCGCGCCGGCGAAGTCAAGACTGCACAGGCCGAACTGAAGGCCGAAACCGCGGAGATTGAGCAAGAAAAAGAGCAGGCGCGCCTGCGCACCGCCGAAGACGAGAAGCTTCTGGCGGAGTGGAAAGGCAAGCGCGACCAGCATCGCTCCGGCATCGGCGACGATTTACTGCGCCACTACGAGCGCGTGTCCAGGTTCCGCGGGACAGGAATTTCCGAAGTCCGCGATCACAAGTGCATGGCGTGCCAGGTCATGCTGCGGCCGCAAACCTACAACGAGGTTCGTTCCGGCCAGCAGATCGTGTTCTGCGATTCCTGCCAGCGCGTGCTCTATCTGAATCCTGCCGATGAACTCGTCGACCAGAAGCCAAGCATGCATCGCCCGCGACGGCACCATCCCAAAATCGACGCGCCGCAAGCTTGGTACTACCGCGCCGAATTCGCGGAGGCCGGCGAAGTCTACATCGTGATGACCAATCAAGGCGGCCAAGCCAGCCGCCGCGTTTACGAAATTCATACCGGCCGGCTCATCGGCGACATCCTCATCCGCGAAGGCGACTACCGCCAGGCCTTCCCTGAAGACATCACCGGCGCCATCCGCCTGAATGGCGACTGGAGCGAAGAAGAACTGGATAGTTGGGGCGCGGAGCTGCCCATGGTCGTTCTCGACTCCCTGCAATCCGACCTCGACGCCGCCCGCTACGAAATGAGCGCCCGCGCCGCCAAGTCCCAGTCGCCGGCAGCGGTCCCCACCGAGCAAGCCGCCAGCTAGAACGGCTCCTGTAGGGGCGGACGCATTCGTCCGCCCGGTCGAGCGCAGCTCGACTGGTTGCGGGCCGCTGCCTGAAACCCCTTGGCACCTTAGCGCCGTCTGCGGCGTCTAATAGCCACCGGGCTTCAGCCCCGGGGGCGTTTCTTCGTATGTCAACGATCGACTCCTATCACGTGGCCGCAAAGTACTACGACGCCGCCTACGCCACGATGCGCGATCTGGTCGACGCGCCTTTCTACGTCGAACTGGCCAAAGAACGCGGCGGTCCAGTGCTCGAAATCGGCTGCGGCACCGGCCGCGTGCTGCTGCCCACAGCCCGCGAAGGCATCGAGATTCACGGCGTGGACAACTCCGGGCCCATGCTTGCCACGCTGAAGGAAAATCTGGCCAAGGAAGACCCGGCGGTCCGCGGTCGAGTCACGCTTCATGCCGGAGACATGCGCGAGTTTCGCCTGAACCGCAAATTCCCTCTGGTGACGATCCCTTTTCGCCCTATGCAGCACATGTTCACGATCGCCGATCAGCTTCGTGCCCTGACCTCAGCCGCGGCGCACGTGGCTGAAGGTGGTGTGCTGGCCTTCGACGTTTTCTATCCCAGGTTTGAGGTGCTCATGCTCGGCATCGGCGAAGAGAGGCTCGAGGCCGAGTGGTCACCCCCCTCGGACCCGGAAACCGTGATCCGGCGCTATTTTCGTAAGGATTTGGTGGACAAGATCGCCCAGACGTACAGCCTGACCTTCATCTTCCGCAACTATCGCAATGGGCAGTTGACGGCAGAGGAGACCGATACGCTCAAGATGTCCTACTACACCTATCCGCATCTGCGGGTTCTGTTTATGCTGGCGGGGCTGGAGCCGGTCGCGGAATACGGGTCCTTCGCCAGGACCCCGCTCGACAACTCCGCCCAGGAGATGATTTTCCTGCTTCGCCCGGTGCGTTAATTCGGCAACGTACTCCGCCGGAGCGGAACCATCAATCACCGGTTAGCGGCGCCTTTCGTTGCAGCTCGTCGACAAAGTTTTCGAGGAGGATCACGTGGCCCGCGTCTTGTTGGGCTGACCCTCCGGAGTAGGTTCCTACGGCGATGCGCTTTCCATCGGGGGCAACGTCGTACTGGGCTCCAACCGCGCCGCCCATCGTCAGGGCTACACCCTGCTGCGACCACGGACGCGGCTTTTCCGCCACGAATGAGTCGCCATTGATTGAGTAGCTGGCCATCATAATCCGATCGACCGGGACATCGAAGAAAAACAACTCCTTAGCGTTTCGAGAGAAGATCGGCGAGCTTCCGCCGTCGCTCGAGACTTGCCAGTGGCCGCCTTTGTCCGGAAACGCGCGTACGTAAACCTGGGAACCTCCCGACTCACTGGAGCTGTATGCCAGCCAGCGTCCGTCGGGGGAGAACGTCGCACCGCGCTCACCGGAAGTGTGCTGGAATAACTCCGGCGTCCCGGCCTTCAATTTCTCTCCTTCGCGCTCCACGGGCATTGTCCAGAGGTCGAAACCTTGTGCTCCCCCTTGATAGAACGCGAGCCGTTTACCATCGGGCGAGAAGGCCGAGGGATATTGAAACTCTTTGCTCCCGGTCAAAGTCTGGGGCTCGCTGCCGCCGTCGGCGCGCGCGTAGGAGATCCCATCCGGCGCCTGATACACAATGTACCGGCCGTCGGGCGTCCACACCGGGTGAGTGCCGTCCCGTTCGCCGGTCAACGGCGACAAGGTGTCGCGGCGAATGTCGTAGATCCAAATCCCGGAATGCACGTCATCGTTGGCCACCGCCAGGCGTTCGCCGTCCGGGGAGAAGTGAGGATTTACGAAGAGGCCAGGCTTGTCGAGCAGCGCTTGCGACTTGCCTTCCGCATCCAACCACTCGATCACCACCCGCGAGGCCTCGAGTTCACGGCTCCGGTACACCAGCGTCCCGGTGCGCGAAAAGCTTATTTTCGCTGAGCCAAACATCGCGGAGTAAGAAACCTGCTGCAACACAGGCACAGGCGAACCAATGGTCTCCAGCTTCTCGGGGTCGAAAGAAACCGCGAATAACGTTCCCTTGTTCACATAAACGAGGTAGCCCTTGCCGCCAGGACCAGCCAGATAACGCCCGTAGGTTCCTCCGCGCTGCAGGGTCTTCCTGCTGTGATCGGCCAGCGTCACGACATCGATGCGAGCGTCATCGAAGCCGACTGTGAGATTTTCGACGGTGAAGAGGATCGCTTTGCCGCCGGGCAGAATCTGCGGCCAGCGATGCGTCCGTTCCTCTCCCTGGAGCTCGGTGACCGGAGTGGGGGTCCCGCCGGTGGAGGGAACGCGTGACAGTCCGCCAGAGATGCGCAAACTCGCGACAATATTGCCGTCCTCGCCCCAATCGGCGCCGGTGTAAGAAGAGGCGGCGTCGCACAGCACGACCTCGGCGCCGCCAACCACCGAGATTTTTCTCAATTTTCCGCTGGCGGCAAAACCAATCCATTGCCCATCGGGGGAAAAGAACGGGCTGGTCGCGCCTGGCGTGATCGGCAATTCAGTGGCACTCAGTTGATCGAGCTTGCGCGTGAAAAGGCGGCTCCGGGAAAGGTAGGCAATCCGTGTGCCGTCGGGCGAAAGAATGATGTCGGACCCGCCCAACGCATTCAGATAAACGTCGTGCCCCAGATCCACATCCAGGCGCACCAGCGGTTTCAATTCCGCCGGGCGCGTGGAGCGATAGGCAATCCAGGACGCGCCCGCAGCGACCAGCGCCAGCACTCCTGCTATTACCCAGAGCAGCGGGGCGGGACGCGCGGTAAGCGCAGCCGCGGTGTTTTCGCCGCTCGGCGATTGTGCAATCCACTCCAACTCAGCTTTCAGATCGCGAGCGCTCTGCCAGCGGTTTTCCGGATCTTTCTCCAGACAATGCTTGAGGACCCGATCCAACGCCGGAGGGCCGACTTCACCAATCGACGGCGCCGGACGTTCCATGATGGCCGCGATCACCGTGGCAGGCGAAGAACCGTCAAACGCGCGCTTGCCGGTGAGCATTTCGTAGAGCACTAAGCCGAACGAGAAGATGTCGCTGCGGGCGTCGACTTCCTGACCGGTGGCTTGCGCCTGCAACTGCTCGGGCGACATGTAGTAGAGCGTGCCTACGATCTCGTTCTTGCCGGTGAGCGCCATGGTGAGCGTGGCGTCACTGGGCGGACTGGCAGGTTGCGCGATTTTGGCAAGGCCGAAATCCAGCAGCTTGATCCCACTCTTGGTTACCAGGATATTCGAGGGTTTGAGGTCGCGATGAACGATGCCCTTCTTGTGGGCGGCGTCGAGTGCATCACAAATCTGGGCAGCATACTTCAGCGCCTGAGCGACGGGCAAGGGCCCCTTCAGGGGCGTGCCCTCGATGTACTCCATCACCAGATAGTTCGGGCCAACGTCGTGCAAGGTGCAGATGTTGGAATGGTTCAAAGCGGCAACGGCGTGCGCTTCACGCTCGAAGCGATCGGAGAACTGATCGTTGGCAACCTTAATCGCGACAATGCGATTCAGCCGCGTGTCGCTGGCTTTGTAGACTTCTCCCATCCCGCCGGCGCCGAGGGGCGCGGTGATTTCATAGGGACCCAACCGAGTTCCGGGAGCCAGGGACATAAGTTCGAACGATTGTACCGCGCGCGATATGGCCGGGAAATGGATTACGGGCAATGGGGAAACGGGCTGCTGTCAACGGGCGTTGCCTGCATTTGCGGAACGACTCCCCCTCCCGAAATGCTCAGGCATTACCATGTCAATCATGCCCTCGACTCCCGGTTCCTCAGTTCTTCCCAAGGTGAAGGTCTCACCTCGTGGCGCAACTCGGCTGAAACAAGGCCACGTCTGGGTTTACCGCTCCGACGTTGTCTCGTCTGATGACGTTTCCCCGGGTGCGCTCGTCACCGTGGCCGACCATCGCGGCAAGGTCCTGGGAAGCGCGCTGTACTCCAGCTCATCGCAAATCGCCATCCGCATGATTTCCAGAGAGACGGCATCGCATGAGCCGGTCGCCGATTTTCCAGCCCTGCTGCGCCAGCGCATCGCCGACGCCATCGCGTACCGCGAGCAAGTCGTCCGCGATAGCAACGCTTACCGGGTCATCTTCAGCGAAGCAGATTTCCTTCCTGGCCTCATCGTCGACCGCTACAACGACATCCTTTCCTTCCAGATGCTCACGCAGGGGATGGACGCCAACCTTGTGCGCGAAACCGTCATCTCGGAACTGACCCAACGGATGAGCCCAGCTGCCATCGTGGAACGCGTCGACCCGCGCGTGCGCGACTTGGAGTCTTTGCCGGCGCGCGCTTCCGGATTGCTGCGCGGGGAAAAGGCGGCGTCCACTTTCACCATGAACGGCGTCCAGTTCCATTTCGACGCGTTCGAAGGCCAGAAGACCGGAGCCTTCCTCGATCAGCGCGAGAACTACGCCGCTGCGGCCCAGTTCGCCCACGGCGAAGCGCTTGACGTCTTCTGCTATCAGGGCGGGTTTGCCCTTCACCTGGCCCCGTGCTGCTCCCTGGTTACCGGCGTCGACAGCTCCCGTCCCGCCCTCGAAGTGGCCGACCAGAACGCCGCCCTCAACCACCAACTCCTTAACGGAAAGGAAATCGAGTGGATCGAGGCCAACGCTTTCGACCTGTTCAAGGACTACGCGGCGTCCAGGCGTCAGTACGACACCATCGTGGTCGATCCGCCCGCCTTCGCCAAGTCCAAGCGAGAGCTTGACGCCGCCATGCGGGGCTACAAGGAACTCAACCTGCGCGCCCTCAAGATGCTGCGCCCCGGCGGGATTCTGGTCACCTGCTCCTGTTCCTACCACGTCAGCCAGGCAGACTTCCTCGAAATGCTGGCTAGCGCCGCGCTGGACGCCCATCGCACACTTCGCTTGATTGAGGTCCGTGGCCAGTCCAAAGATCATCCCGTGCTCCTGAATGTCCCCGAAACCGCCTATCTCAAGTGCGTTGTAGCAGCTGTAAATTAATGAAATTATTGACCATTCCGTACTTGACAATACAACGCTCAACTTTTATGCTCCTTACGCGCTAACTATGCATCGAATGTAGTGACCGCAGCCTTGAGCTAGTTCCCCGAGGCCGGTCTCGGAATTACCGACAATCTGAACCCCAAATTCTGAAGGAGGATTTAGCCATGACCGTATTAACCCGTTGGGAGCCGTTCCGTGAGTTTGCCACCCTGCAGGATCGTATCAACCGCGTATTCCGCGATTCCTACAGCGGCGCAGGCCAGGACGAGTCTCTGAGCAAATCCAGCTTTGCCCCCGCCGTCGACGTCTACGAAGACGAGCACAAGATCGCGCTCAAGATCGAAGTGCCCGGAATCGACGAGAATGACATCGACGTCCGCGTGGAAAACAACACTCTCACCGTGCACGGCGAGCGCAAAATCGAGAAGGAAGAGAAAGAAGAGAACTATCGCCGCGTGGAGCGCCAGTACGGCAGCTTCACCCGCACCTTCACTCTGCCCACCACCGTCGATACCGAGAACGTTTCGGCGAACTACGACAAGGGCGTGCTGAAGATCTCGTTGCCCAAGAAGGCCGAAGCCAAGCCCAAGCAGATCAAAGTCAACGTCGGATCTGAAAAGCAGGGCAGCGAGAAGCAGATCGAAGCCAAGGGCCCCAGCAAAGCCGCCTAAGGCTCGCGTAGGGGCGGACGTCCTCGTCCGCCCGGGTTGAGCGCAGCTCGACAGCTTTTGGCGGGAGGCGGCAGAGGTGACCGCCTCCCGTTTATTTTGGGTTAAAGTTGCGCTGTCATCCTGAGCGCAGCGAAGGACCTGCGCATTTTGCCATTGCCAGCACGTTGCATAGGTTCTTCGCTTCGCTCAGAATGACAAAGGAAGCAGGAAAACAACCATGCCCATCCGTTGGGATAAATTCACCGTCAAAGCGCAGGAAGCCGTCCAGCGCGCGAACCAGCTCGCCTCCGAACATGGCAATCCCGAGCTGCAGCCCATGCATCTGCTTGCTGCGTTGCTCGAAGACAAGGAAGGCATCGTCCCGCCGGTGCTCGAAAAAATCGGCATCGGCCCGCAGGCCGTCCTGAGCGAGCTCTACAAAGAGCTCGAAAAGCTCCCCAAGGTCTCCGGCGAAGCTGCCCAGGCCACGCTTTCGAACGAAGTCAACAGACTGCTCGACCAGGCGTTCAAGGAAGCTTCCAATTTCAAGGACGAATACGTCTCCACCGAGCACCTGCTGCTCGCCATCACGCACCTCAAGCGCGACAAAGCCCAGCAGATTCTGGCGCAGCATGGCGCCACCTACGACGCGATTCTGAAAGCGCTGACTGCGGTCCGCGGCTCGCAAAAGGTCACAGACCAGAATCCCGAAGCCAAATATCAGGCGCTGGAGCGCTACGCCCGCGACCTGACCGAGCAGGCGCGCCGGGGCAAGCTCGATCCCGTCATCGGACGCGATGAGGAAATTCGCCGCGTGGTTCAAGTGCTCTCCCGCCGCACGAAAAATAATCCGGTGCTGATCGGGGAGCCGGGAGTCGGTAAGACCGCGATCGTCGAAGGCCTGGCGCAGCGGATTATTTCCGGCGACGTTCCGGAGGCGCTCAAGAACAAGCGTGTCGTCGCTTTGGACCTCGGCGCGATGCTGGCGGGCGCCAAGTATCGCGGAGAATTTGAAGATCGCCTCAAAGCCGTCCTGAAGGAAATCGAAGACTCGCAGAGCCAGGTCGTCCTCTTCATCGACGAGTTGCACACGCTCGTCGGCGCCGGCGCGGCCGAAGGCGCGATTGACGCCTCCAACATGCTGAAGCCCGCCCTTGCTCGCGGCGAACTCCGCGCCATCGGCGCCACCACGCTCAACGAATACCGCAAGTACATCGAAAAAGATGCCGCCCTTGAACGGCGCTTCCAGATCGTCTTCGTCGGCGAGCCCAATGTCGAAGACACCATCGCCATTCTCCGCGGCCTGAAAGAGAAGTACGAAGTGCACCACGGCGTGCGCATCAAAGACTCAGCCATTGTCGCTGCCGCAACGCTGTCGCATCGCTACATCTCCGACCGTTTCCTGCCCGACAAGGCCATCGATCTGATCGACGAAGCCGCAGCCTCGTTGCGCATCCAGATCGACTCGCTCCCGACCGACATCGACCAACTGGAGCGCAAAGCCACCCAGCTCGAAATCGAGAAACAGGCACTGAAGAAAGAAGACGACGCGAACTCGCGCGATCGCCTTTCGGTCATCGAAAAAGAACTGGCTGAGATTCGCGAGAAATCGAACGCGCTCAAGGCCAACTGGAAAAAGGAAAAAGATCTGATCGCCCGCGCGCGCGGCTTGAAAGAGCAGATCGAAAAGCTCAAGACCGAAGAGCAGGCGGAGGAGCGCAAGGGCAACCTGCAGCGCGTGGCTGAAATCCGCTACGGCCTGATTCGCCAGGCTGAAGACGAACTGGCGAAGCTCACTAAACAAATGGAGAGCAAGGGCCAGGCCCGCATGCTGAAAGAAGAAGTGGACGAAGAAGACGTCGCCCGCATCGTCTCGAAATGGACCGGCATCCCCGTCTCCAAGATGCTCGAAGGCGAAGTCAAAAAGCTGGTCACGATGGAAGAGCGCCTGCGCCAGCGCGTCGTTGGCCAGGACGCGGCGCTCGAGCGCGTCGCCAACGCGATTCGACGTTCGCGCGCTGGCTTGAGCGATCCCAAGCGGCCGATTGGCTCGTTTATCTTCTTAGGCCCCACTGGCGTCGGCAAAACTGAACTCGCCCGCGCTCTCGCCGAATTTCTTTTCGCCGACGAGCATGCCATGCTCCGCATCGACATGTCCGAGTACATGGAGAAGCACTCGGTCGCCCGCCTGATCGGCGCGCCTCCGGGCTATGTCGGATACGAAGAGGGCGGCCAGCTCACCGAGCAAGTCCGCCGCCGGCCGTACGCGGTCGTGCTTTTTGACGAGATCGAGAAAGCGCATCCCGACGTGTTCAACGTGCTATTGCAGATGATGGACGACGGCCGCCTCACCGACGGCAAAGGCCGCGTGGTCGATTTCAAGAACACGATCATCATCATGACGTCGAACATCGGCTCGTCGTTCCTGCATTCCGAACATGTAGGGGCGGACGCATTCGTCCGCCCCGCCAGTGAAGCGGGCGCATCGCGCAAGGCGCAGGAGGAGGAAGATGCCCGTTTCGAACAGGCCTCGCTACAGGTGATGAACCAATTGCACGCCCACTTCCGGCCCGAGTTCCTGAACCGGGTCGACGACATCATTGTTTTCCGCCCGCTGGGCAAAGATCAGCTGGTCAAGATCATCGAGCTGCGCCTGGAAGACGTGCGCCGCCTGCTCGCCGACCGCAAGATTTCGCTCGAGCTGACTGACGCCGCGAAAGACTTGCTCTTCACGCAGGGCTACGACCCGAATTTTGGCGCGCGTCCGCTGAAGCGCGCCATCCAGAAGCTGGTGCAGGACCCACTGGCGCTGAAGATTTTGGATGGCGAAGTCCTGCACGGCGACCACGTCGTGGTCGATGCTGACAAAAAAGCCGGGAAGATGAAGTTCGAAGTCAGCCAGCGTGTGGGCGAAAAGGAACCGGCTAAAGCCAAGAGATAAGAAAAGCGCCACGGATTGTACGGATTTCCACGGATAACCCCTTTGAGAATTATCGGTGTGAATCCGTGTAAATCCGTGGCAAGAGAAGTTGTCTGCGTGGCACACTGAATGGATGCACCGGCTCACGCTTGGCGACTTCGAACTGAGCATCTTCTCTGACGGCATTTATCCCCTCGATGGCGGCGCCTTCTTCGGAGTCGTCCCGAAAATCATGTGGTCGAAGAAGGTGGCAGCCGACGAAAGAAACTACGTCACGGCTGGGCTCAATTCGTTGCTGATTCGCACTGGCAAAGAAACCGTGCTGGTCGAGACTGGCATGGGTAACAAGTTATCCGAGCGCATGGTCAAGTTCTACGGCCAGCCCGCGAAGCTGCTTGAGAATCTTGCGGCCGGCGGTGTAGCTCCTGACGAGATTGATATCGTCATCAACACGCATCTGCACTTCGATCACTGCGGGTGGAACACAGTGCGCGATAAGACCGGCAAGATCGTGCCGACCTTTCCGCGCGCGAAGTACTACGCGCCCGAAGGCGAGTGGCAATACGCGCGCCGTCCGAGCGAGCGCGACCAGATCAGCTACATCTCCGACAACTATGACCCGCTGGTCGCCAGCGGCCAGATGACGCTGCTCAAAGGCGGTGAAGAAATTGTGCCCGGCATTTCGGTGAAGACTTTCCCCGGCCACACGGCGCACATGCAGGCGGTGATCGTTCGGCCCTCAGGGGCTAAAGCCCCGTCCTCTCCCCGCGCAATCGGCACGGCTGAAGCCGTGCCCTTCCCGACTCATACTCCTACTACGGCGTGCTATATCTCCGACCTCATCCCCACAACGGCGCACATCGACCTCACGTGGGGCATGTCGTTCGATCTTTACCCGCTCGGCACCATCGAGAGCAAGAAGCAGTACTACGCGCAGTCGATCCCGGAGAAGTGGCTGACCGTATTTACCCACGATCCGAAGATGCCGTGGGCGTATGTAGAGAAGGACGAGACGGGAAAGATGGTGGCGCGAGGCGTGTGATCCCATGGAGCCCTGGACGCGCTCGTCCGGGGGGGAATTCAGGTGCTCACCCTTCGCGGGCAAGAGTGCCCGCGCCACACAACCTGGTTTCGAAGAATTCTTCCACTCGCGCCAGAATTTCCGCTGCGCTCTTCGACTCGTAGATTGCCTTGCGCAGGCCCGCGCCGCCGGGGACGCCATGCGTGAACCACGACGCGAACTGCTTCATCTTGCCGACCGCGTCGGGAAGTTCCTCCTCGATCAGCATCTGGAAGTAGGTGCGGATCATCTGGTAGCGGTCGGCTTCGGAAGGCTCGTCGTAGGGCCTGACAGTTTGTCTTACCTCCGGCAATGGCCATGTGGGGACAGCCGCCCCCGGCTGTCCGGTCGAGCAAAGCTCGACTGGGTTTGATGTCGGCAGTCCGTTGGATGGAGAGAAATCGGGCCTTCGGCCCGACGGACAGCCGAGGGCGGCTGTCCCTACATGGCCATCGCCAGCGTCAGCATTCCTCATCCCGGCGCAGTACTGCTCGATCTGCCGGAAAATCCACGGATTCGACGGGGCGGTGCGGCCGATCATCACCGCGTCGCAGCCCGTTTGTGTGACCATGGCGCAGGCGTCTTCGGGAGTGCGGATGTCGCCGTTGCCGATCACGGGGATCTTCACCGCATCCTTGACGGCGGCGATCCACTCCCAGCGCGCGTTGCCGCTGTAGCCCATCTCGCGCGTACGAGCATGCAGCGCCACCGCCGCCAGGCCGCACGACTCGGCCATACGCGCCAGTTCCACGCAGACGATCTCATCGTCGTTCCATCCGGCGCGAAACTTCACCGTGAAAGGAATCTTCACCGCCGCCCGCACCGCCTCAAAGATGCGACCGATGGCGGGCAGATCGCGCAGCAGGCCCGAGCCGCCGTTGCACTTCACGACTTTCTTCGCCGGGCAGCCCAGGTTCAGATCGACCAGGTCGAATCCGAGCCCTTCGACCATGCGAGCGGCCTCGGCCATCACGCGCGGATCGCTGCCGAAAAGCTGCGCCGAGATCGGGTGCTCGTCTTCGTAGAAGTGCAGGTAGCGCTTGGCCTTCTGATCTTTCTTGCGAAGGACGCCATCGGCCGAGGTGAACTCGGTCATGATCAGCCCGCATCCGCCGAGGTTGCGAATGAATCGGCGGAATACAGTGTCGGTGACACCGGCCATGGGGGCCAGCACGGTGGCGGGGGATATGGTGACACTGCCAATGGAAAGGCTTGCCGGGACGGGGCGTGTGGGGCGGGCACTCCCTTCGACAGGCTCGGGGCAGGCTTTATCCGCCAAAGGCCTAGCGCCTTCCCGATCCCCCGCCGCATTGTCCCAAAACTTGCGCACAGGCTGTATTTTACTTGTTTTGCCGATATTTCCGGTGTGCGACAATCGTGGCGACTTGGAGTCTGCTGATGCGCAAGATTCGCGAGATTCTATTGACTGAGTACATCGGAGCAATTCTTGTGGCAGTGCTGGTCGCCGATGCCTTTATCGCGCTGATCGCGACCGCGGTCGCGCAAGTCGCCTATTACGTGCAGTTTGGTCACGTCACCGTGCTCAACGCGCACGGGCTATCCACTACCTATTCCATGCTGGACGCGCTGGCCAAGGCTGTGATTTATCTGGTCGCAGCCTATCTGATCGCGCGCTGGCTATACCCTACAAAAGCGGCAGAATCACCGGCACCGGCGCAGAGCGGAGAAGGAACGTAGGAGCGACTGCCAATGGCAACCGTCAACTTCCCAGCTCGAAGATTCATCTGCCCCGTGATCGCGGCATACCTGCTGCATTGGGGCGTGTGGTCGCTGGTTATAGTGGCGGCGCAGGCCGTCATGGCAGGACTGACGGGGACTATCAACTGGTTCGCGGGGCACCTCTTTGGCGGACTCTCGGTCATCGAGGGTGCGAGAGTTTCTGCGCGTTTCCTGCCGCTACAGATCGCCGACGGAATTATTCCAATCATTCTCGGATTGCTGGCCGGATGGTTTGTTTGGCGCAGGAAGCGGCGAAGTCAGTACTTGTCCGTCTAGTTCGATCCAAAACAAGGCCCCCGCCGCAGCGAGGGCTGATTTCTTCTGGTTTATCCGCGTGAATCCGTGAAAATCCGCGGCGAAAGAAGTTAGCTCTTCGCCGGCACGGCTGCGTCTTTCTTGGCGTACTTGCGGCGGAAGCGCTCCACGCGCCCGGCAGTGTCCATCAACTTCTGCTTGCCGGTGAAGAAGGGATGGCAGGCCGAGCAGATTTCCACCCCGATGTCGCCCTTGTGGGTCGAGCGGGTCATAAACGTGTTGCCGCACGCGCAGTGCACGCGCACTTCGTTGTAGGCGGGATGAATGGCTGCTTTCATATGAGTTCCAACCTCGATTCGAGCCATTAGATTCTAACGGATTCGGCTTGGATTCAGCAATCCCGGGCAGCTCTCAGCTGTCAGCTTTCGGCTGTCAGCAACAACAATGGAATCAACCGTTTTCGGGCTGATAGCTGAGCGCCGATAGCTTCTTCAGAACCGGAGCTGGTAGCTCACCTTCACGAAAAACTGGCGGCTGTCGTTGATGTAGCCGCGCGGTGTATTCATCACCAGTCCGGTGGCGGGATCGACGGCCAGATTCCGGCTCAGATTCTGCAGGTCGCTGTTGTAGCCGAGGTAAATCGCCGTTCCGGGATGGACGAGGTAAGTGACCAGGAAATCTGCGTTGAACTGTCTCGACGTCGGCAAGGACGTGTACGTAGAACCGATCCCCGGTGTGCCGGCCAGTACGGCGTTGTACTGCAGAATGACACGCAAGGCGAGCTGCGGCGTAAATTGCCAGTTCCACTTGCTGCGGATGATGTGGTTGTTGAAAACGCCTCGCCCCGCGCCAGGCGCCTGCGATGCGACCAGAAGGAACGTGCTGTTGGTGGCGCGCAGGCGGTCAAACAGATACGTGTTCTCGATTTTCAGCGGCTTGATCGGGCGCAGAATCAGGCTGGCTGTGGCTGAATCCTGGCGCGCCGGGAAGGGTTGGTTGTACGCCTTCGGAGGGGTCATGGGCCGAGGAGGCGCGGCCACAAAATCGACGCCGTCTCCCCAGTAGTAGGCGGCTGCGAGCGTGGCCTTCTTGAAGTAGCTGGTCTGCACGGCCGCTCCGCTGGTGTGTTCGTGAAAATCTGTGCTCCCCGAATTCGGCGTCGAGCAAAAGAGCGAGAATCCCAGAAAACAGAAATCCTGCGGACGCAGACGTTCCCGGAAGTCCTCATAGGGCCGCACGGTAATGACGGTTTGCCCGCGGCCTTGCACCGCAAAGTAAGGGAGCGCGTCCCGATCGAGGCGCTGGCCGTTGTGGTCGAAATCGGAACGAAAGTAGACCGATGGTCCCCAATCCACAATCCATCCTGACTTTGGTCGAAAGCGGTAGTCGGCCGTCTGTACCGTCTCCCGGATGTCGACGCGATTGATGAAGCCGGGAACCGTGACAAACCCGGGCGTGACGTCGTTATACGTTCCGTCATAGGTAAAGTGCAGGCCGTCGCGGTGGAGTTCGAGCTTGTCGGCTGGACCGGCATGGTGATTGCCGTTCCCGACGCTGCCGGAATTGAACGGGGCTAGAGAAAGTTCGCAGTTGTTGGCGGAGAAGTTGGGACTCAGAGTGTTCCCGAGAATGTTGCTGGAACTGCCGACGGCTTGCCCGTCGAGAGTCCAGTTAGCGTTGAATTTCAGACGGGCATCAACCCCGCCGATGCGGTTGAATTCGCCTGTAGTCGGGCACTCCCAGTCGCTGTAGAGCACTCCAACATTTGATTGGCGAAAGATGTCGCGGCTCACGCGAGCGATCGTGAAATACGAGCGCGTGCCCAAGAGCGGGCTGGAGTTGGGCACGGCCAGGCCTGGACTGCGGTCGTCCGCGGCCATCAGCCCCACCGAATACGGGCCTTCCTTTCCTGTGAGCCGGATTCCAGCCGACGGGTCGCCGATGTTGCGCGTGAAAAACAGATCCATCGGCGTGCGGAAGAAATCTTCGTTCTCCAGAAAGAATGGCCGCTTTTCCGGAAAGTACACGGCAAAGCGCTGGTTCACCGTGATCTGCGGATCTTCCGATTCCACCTGGCTAAAGTCCGGATTGGCCGCCATGTCGACCACGAAGTGGTCATGGATCACGAACTTCGCGTCCATGCCGGGTTGGCCCTGCACCGCAGCCTGCTGAAAAAACGGCGTGCCGCGCGTGTCGAGAGCGCGGAATCCGCGCAGCAGTCCATAGGGAATCAGTTCAATTTCGCGTCCCGGCGAGATCCCTTCCAGTCCATACAAGGTCGCAGCCTGTCCCAGGCGGCCCTCGACTTTGTAGGAAACATGCGGCCAGAACGAGTCCTCGGTTTTGCGCGTGATGCCACGATACAAAATCATTCCCCACGCTTGCTGCTTGGTCGCCGGGAAGCGCAAACTTTTGAAAGGAATTGCCATCCACACCACGAAGCCGCGGTCGGTCACTTTGCCGCGGGAGTCCCACACGGTATCGAATGAAGTATCGAAATGCCCTTCAGTCTCCTCCTCGCGCGAAGCTTCGGTGTAGATGGCGTCCCACTGCACTCCCAGGGGCGTGGTCTGGAAAGCGTAAGCGCGGCGGCGGTCGTGGAAGGTGTCGAGAATGATCTCCACCTGGTCGTCGTCAAAAATATCCTCGCGCGCCGACATACGGGCCCGCACCTGTTGGGGATCGTCGAAGCAGACGAAAACGACGTAGATATTCTTCTGGTCGTAGCCCAGGTAAGCTTCGGTGGGCTCGGAGACGTTTTCGCCATCGTGCGGATTGCGCTGGGTGAAGCCGGTGACCTTGGCCATCTGCAGCGCGATCTCGCCTTGCGGCCTCATGTCGAGAAAATCTTCAAGCTGCGGCGGCCGTTGCAAGCGAGGAATGGTGAGAGCCGGAGGACCAATCTGCGAACTCGATGCCTGTGAGCCCTGAACGCTTTGCGCACCGGCGGCCTGCTGGTGTGCCGCCGCCTGAGCCGCCCGCCCGCCCGCGGCCAGCAGCAGAACTGCGGCAACTCGAAACAGCTGACGCCCTTTCCCTGGAAGAAGACCCACGCCCCGGCTCCGAGACCCCTTTGCCCGGGCTCGACTGAGCTCCGGCAGGGATTGAGCAAGATACACCATCGGCCAGGTGAGCCCAACGGGAAAAGCAAAGCTCTGCGGTTTGCCGAACAGAGTTACAGCAAAGCTGCGAAACAACCGTGGAAGAGCGGCGCTTTAGCGCCGCGTGGAGGTTAAATCGGAAGGGCTTTAGTCCCTGAGGTCGGAGTTCATTCTAGAACAGCGAACTTTGCTTCCGGCCCGGAGTAATCCCGAAATGCTCGTAGGCTAGCTGCGTGGCCACGCGCCCGCGCTGGGTGCGGTCGAGAAATCCAATCTGCATCAGGAACGGCTCGTAAATCTCTTCAATCGCATCCGGCTCTTCCGCCAGCACCGCGGCCAGCGTGTTCAAACCCACCGGTCCGCCCTGATACTTTTCGATGATCGTCAGCAGCAACCGCCGGTCGACCTCATCGAATCCGTACTGATCCACTTCCAGCATCTTCAGCGCTGCCTTCGCGGTAGGTTCGTCAATCTTTCCCGCGCCGCGCACTTGCGCAAAGTCGCGGACGCGGCGCAGCAAGCGGTTCGCGATTCGGGGTGTGCCGCGAGACCGGCCTGCAATCTCTTTCGCGCCAGCGTCGTCGATCTCGACTCCCAGGATTTCTGCGGAGCGCTCGACAATCACCCGCAAATCCTCCGGCGTATAAAACTCCAACCGCAATACGATCCCGAAGCGCGCCCGCAGCGGAGACGAAATCATCCCGGCGCGCGTCGTGGCTCCCACGAACGTGAACGGCCTCACTTCGAGCGTGTGCGTGCGCGCCGAAGGTCCTTGCCCAATGATGATGTCGAGCTTGTAGTCTTCGAGTGCCGAATAGAGCAGCTCCTCCAGAACCGGCTGCAGGCGGTGGATTTCATCGATGAACAGCACCTGCTTGTCCTGCAGGTTGGTGATGATCGCCGTCAGATCGCCCTTGATCTGCAGCAGCGGCGCCGCCGTCGGCTGAAAGTGCACGCCCAGTTCGTTGGCGATGATGTTGGCCAGCGTGGTCTTGCCCAGGCCGGGCGGCCCGTACAGCAGCACATGATCCATGGCCTCGCCACGCGAGCGCGCCGCCTCGATCGCCACTGCCAGATTTTCTTTCACCTTCTTCTGCCCGATGAACTCCGCGAGGCGCTGCGGGCGAAGCTTCAGCTCAAACGAGGAATCGTCTTCAACCGGCGCCGCCGACACAAGTCGCTCGCGGTTGTAATCGAGGTTGGGATTGTTTTTCGCGGTGGCCACTGAGCGGATATTACCACGCTCTTGCGGGAGATTCTTAACGCTCGGGAGGCTCACAGAACGGCTTGCCCAGCTAACAGATCGAGCTGCCAGCCCTACTCTTCCTCTTCCTTCACCTCGCCCCGCTCCGCCTTAGCCTTCTCGATAATTTTTTCCTGCAGCTGCCCGGGCACGATGTCGTAGTGATGCATTTCCATATTGAAGGAGCCGCGACCCTGGGTCATCGAAGTCAGTTCCACGCCATACGTCAGCATTTCGGCCATGGGCACTTCGGCCTTCACGATCGTGTTTCCGGCTTTGTTGTCCATGCCCTGGATGCGCCCGCGCCGGCTGTTCAAATCGCCCATGATGGAGCCGGCGAAATCGTCCGGCACCGTAATTTCGACATGCATGATCGGCTCGAGGATCGTGGGCTTCGCGATTTCCATTGCCTTCTTGAATGCGATGCGGCCCGCCATCTGGAATGACAGATCGTTCGAGTCGACATCGTGATACGAACCGTCATAGAGCACGACCCGGAAGTCGACCACCGGAAATCCCGCCAGATATCCGCGCGAGGCCGCGTCTTTCACTCCCTTTTCCACCGCCGGAATGAAATTCTTCGGGATCGAGCCGCCGAAAATATCGTTGACGAACTCGAACTCCCCGCCGCGCGGCAGCGGCTCCATCTTGATCTTGCAGTCGCCGAACTGCCCGTGCCCGCCGGTCTGCTTCTTGTGCCGTCCCTGCACGTCGGCCTTGCCGCGAATGGTTTCGCGATACGGCACCTTGGGAGCTTTCAGATTGACCTGCGTGTTGTACCGCTTTTTCAGCTTCGATACCGTGACTTCGATGTGCTGTTGCCCGGTGCCCGCGATCAGAAACTCTTTTGTCTGCGGATCGCGGAAGAAGCGCAACATCGCGTCTTCTTCCATGAGTTTGTGCAGGCCCGGCCCCAGCTTGTCTTCATCGGCGCGGCTCTTGGGTTCGATCGCGAACGTAATCGCCGGCTCCGGCAGCTTCACCCGCGGATACTGGATCGGCGCCGACTTGTCGCCCAGCGTGTCGCCGGTGAGCGTGTCTTTCAGCTTTGCGACTGCGCCAATATCGCCCGCGTGCAGCTCCGTGATGGGAATCGCCGTCTTCCCTTGCATGACCGAGATGTGCGACAGCTTCTCCGAAGTGTTGCTGCGGAAGTTCTGCGCACTCGACTCGTTCTTTACCACTCCCGAAAAAACTTTGAAGTACGAAATCCTGCCCGCAAATGGATCCGACACCGTTTTGAACACGTACAGGGAGACCGGCTCCGCGTCGGTCTCATGCCGCTTGGGAGCGTCGCCGTTGCCCGAAGCCGCCGCTTCCCCTTGCACCCACTCATGTTCGGAAGGCGCGGGCGTGTAGTCTACGATGAAATCCATCACCCGATCGGCGCCGATGTTCCCCAGCCCCGAGCTGAAGATCACGGGAAATATCCTGTCTTCGCGAATCGCATTGTGCAGCGCCGGAACCAGATCCTCCTCACCTAGCGTTCCGGCCTCGAAAAACTTTTCCATCAGCTTGTCATCGCCCTCGGCCACCAGCTCGACCAGCCGCTCGTGCGCCGCCTGCGCCTGCTCTTTCAGAGGCGGAGGAATCTCGCCCTCTTTCCCTTTTCCGTTTCCGCCTAATTCGTAGGTGTAGGCCTTCATCCGCACCAGGTCGATGACGCCCGACAAGCTCTTTTCCGCTCCAATCGGGAGTTCGATGGGAATCACGTTCCGCCCAAACGCCTTCTCCACCGACTCCAGCACGCGCGCCGCGTCGGCCCGCTCGCGATCCATGCGGTTCACCACGATCAGGCGCGGCGTCTTGTATTCTTCGCAATAGTTCCAAACGCGCTGGGTCACAACTTCCACGCCGGCCACGCCGTCGACCACCACGATGGCCGCGTCCACCACGGGCAGCACCATCTTGGCCTCGTGCACGAACATGTTGAAGCCAGGCGTGTCGAGCAGATTGATTTTCGTCTTGCCCCACTCCACCACGGCCAGGCCGACCGAAATCGACATCTTGCGGGCGATTTCCTCCTCGTCGTAGTCGGTGGTGGCTGAGCCATCGTCTACTCGCCCTAGGCGGGGTGTCGCGCCCGACGTATACAGCATGGCCGACACCAGCGAGGTTTTCCCCGCGTGCCCGTGGCCCACCAACGCCACATTCCTGATGTTTTCTCCCGAATAGACTTTCAAATTGGGCTCCTTCGGCAGGCTGGGAAGAGAAACGGCGCAATCAAGGATGACGATTAGGACAGGACCAAGCCACGCCCGGCAGAATCCGTCACACCTACCTGCCAAAACCTAGGATGCTACCACGCGGAAAGCAGGCGCCTCAACCGCCGGGACTCCAGCCGCGAGGGCGGCGACATTCATTAGCCCGGGGCGTAAGTTCCGGGTGAGGCGGGAATTTTGGAGCAAGTCCCCGATGGGACGACACGCTGAATGGCGGGGAGAGACGATTACCCTCCGCCCTGCCCCCGGTGTATGATTCTCCACGCATGCTTGGCAACCGCAGCAGCGAGCAATGGATCGCGCAATACGCGACCAGCCATCAGCATCCCGTCAACCGGCTGTGCCATACGCTCGGCATCCCGCTGATCGTGCTTTCGATGGCAGTTCTCATCGGCAGCTTCTTCTTCCATCCGCTCTGGTTGTATGCTCTGGGGTTGTTCGTGATCGGATGGATCTTCCAGTTCGTCGGCCACGCCTTTGAGGGCAAGCCGCCCGAGTTCTTCCACGACTGGCGATTCCTGTTGGTCGGCGTGCGCTGGTGGTGGGCTAAGATCCGCGGCCGCGCGTAAGGATTGTGTGGGGCGGACACTCATGTCCGCTGCTTTTGCTCTTGGGGTTGAGGTTGTATCCGGTCGGCTTTGACCCGGCCGAAAACTAGACGCAAGCAGCCCTCATGTTCCCTCAACTCGCCCGCTTCACCGATCTCGCCCTGCTTCTCCTCCGCCTCATGGTTGGCCTGGTCTTCGCCAGCAGCGGCTACAACCACCTCAAAGACCCCGAAGCCCGCGCCAAGAGCATCGGAATGCCGAAATCTTTCACCATCTTCCTCGGCATTGCCGAGGTCGCGGGCGCGCTCGGCGTCGCTGCGGGCGTCCTCACGCAACTCGCCGCCGTCGGCCTGATCCTCATCATGCTGGGCGCCGTCCAGAAGAAAATTTTCGCCTGGCACACCGGCTTCTGGGGAGAGAAAACCTACGGCTGGCACTACGACCTGATGCTCATCCTCATGAACCTGGTCATCGCCTGCACCAACGGCGGCGCCTATGTGCTGATGAGATGACCAACCCGGGGTGCCCCATTTCTCGCGTTCTTTGCGAGAAGTGGGGAATTTTCTGCACTGCCTGGAGTTTTATGACTGTTACTTCATATTTGAGGCATCTCGTGACCCTGTTGTATGCTGCGGGCACGGTGTTCCACGATTCCTGGAGAAACATGCATCGCCTGACCGCCAGACTCCTGCTCTTGTTCGCGCTTGCCGGCAGCATCCTGCCGCTGGCGCAGGCGGTCACGGCTTCGCCCGTCCCCGAATGTTGCCGCCGCATGGGGGCGCATCACTGCCAGGACGCTTCCGCGGCCAGTGCAAGCGCCAGCGGCTCCAGCCAAGCCTCTTTCCGTGCTCCGGGCTGCTGCCACGGCGACTGCGGCCGCGCCGTCACCACCGCGCAATGGGCCCATCTGCAGCTGATCGCGAATGATCCTTTCGCCCGCAACATCGATGCCCGGATCGTTGCATCGAATCCGCACGCTCCCGACGCGATACGAGCCGCATCTCCCTCCACTCGCGCTCCTCCGCTTCTCTCCATCGCCTGAATCACGAATTGTTTTGGGTGGCGCAGCGCTTTCAGCGCTGCGATAAGTCCTTCTTTTCGGCGGGGGCTTTAGCCCCTGAGGGCAAAGAATTCCATGCGTCGGATTTGTGTCACTTTGTTTCTAACATTGCTCGGCATTGCTGCCGCGCACGCCTCCATCTTCAGCTCGGTGCGCGGCGTGGTCCATGATCCCCAGCACCGCCCGGTCGAAAACGCTATGGTGATGATCAAAGCGAAAAACTCCAACTGGTCCGCCACCGCCAATTCCGACGCCAATGGCGACTTCGCCTTCAACGCCATCCCGCTCGGCGAGTACGTGGTGACCGTGGCCGGACTGGGCTTCGAACAGGCGCGGCAGAACGTGGTTGTGGTTTCCGGATCGCAGCCGGTCCTGCACTTCTCCCTCAGCGTGGCGGTAAGTCGGGAGGCGATCAACGTAGTCGCCACTCCCGAAACCATCTCCACCGACTCCGCTACGCCGATCACGCTGGTCAACCGCCTCGACATCGCACAAACGCCTGGCGCCGACCGTTCCAACAGCCTGGCCATGATCACCGACTACGTCCCCGGCGCCTATTTCACCCACGACCAGCTGCACGTCCGCGGAGGCCACCAGACCAGCTGGCTGGTCGACGGCGTCCCCGTACCCAATACGAACATCGCCTCCAACCTCGGCCCGCAATTCGATCCCAAGGACATCGACTACCTCGAAGTCGATCGCGGCAGCTACGGCGCAGAATTCGGCGACCGCACTTATGGCGTTTTCAACGTCGTCCCTCGCACCGGATTCGAGCGCAACCGCCAGGCCGAGCTGGTTATGAGCGCCGGCAACTTCTACCAGACCAACGACGAGCTCAGCTTCGGCAGCCACACCGAGCGCTTCGCTTACTACGCCAGCGTCAACGGCAACCGCAGTGATCTCGGCATTCAGACGCCCGTTCCGCAGGTCGTCCACGACCGGGCCAACGGCTACGGCGGATTCGCCTCGCTTATTTTCAACGTCGATCCGTCCGACCAGCTTCGCTTCGTGACCTCATTGCGCAAGGACTACTACCAGATTCCCTACGATCCGTTTCCCAATGACATCGAGAACGCGCCCAGCGCCGCAAACGACAATCAAGCGCAGTTCCCTAGCTTCAACCTCCGCGATGGCGATCACGAGTCCGACGCGCTAGCGAATTTTTCCTGGGTGCACACCTTCAATTCAAAGATCCTGCTCACGGTCTCGCCGTTTTACCACTACAACCGCGCCAACTACGATGGGTCGCTCACCGATCCTGTAGTCACCACCGAACATCGCGGATCAACCTACGGCGGCGGACAGGTGAGCTTCAGCGCGACGGAAGGAAGGAACAGCCTGCAGGCGGGCCTCTACAGCTTCTACCAGCAAGATAACGAACTGTTCGGTGCAATCTTCAACAACGGCACCGGAAGCCCGTTTACGGATAACGAACATCCCTCCGGCAGCCTGGTCGCCTTCTTCCTCGACGACAAGTTCAAGCCGCTCCCGTGGCTGACGCTCTCCGCCGGCCTGCGCCCGACGCATTTTTCCGGCAGCGTGACCGAGAACTCGATAAGCCCGCGCTTCGGAGTCGCCCTCGCCGTTCCGCGCCTGAACTGGACCTTCCACGCCTTCTACGGCCACTATTACCAGGCACCGCCGCTCATCACCGCGTCCGGACCGCTGGTGCAGCTCTGCCAGCAAGACAACTGCGGCTTCATTCCGCTCCACGGCGAGCGCGACGAAGAGCATCAGTTTGGCGTGACCATCCCCTACCGCGGATGGACCCTCGACGCCGACAACTTCCGCACCAACGTCCAAAATTTCTTCGACCACAACAACATCGGCGAGTCGAATCTCTTTTTCCCCATCACCATCGGCCAGGCCGTAATTCGCGGATGGGAGCTCACGCTGCGCTCGCCGCGCATCGCGCATCGCGGCCAGCTTCATCTCGCGTACTCCAATCAGATCGCCGAAGGCGGGGGCGTCATCACCGGCGGCCTCACGAACTTCTCCCTGCCTGCCGGCCTCTCCCCGCTCGACCACGATCAGCGCAATACGCTCAACGTGGGCGGCGACGTCACTCTCCCCTGGCGCGCCTACGCCTCCACCAACGTCTACTACGGCTCGGGATTCACAAACGCATTCCCGGGACATCCATACTCCGGCCTGTACCTGCCGCCGCACACTACGTTCGACTTGACCCTGGGCAAAGATTTCGGCGAGAAGCTCTCCGCGTCGGTGAATGCTCTCAACGTCGCCAACCGCCGCGTCGAACTCGACAACAGCGTCACCTTCGGCGGTTTCCACTGGAACAACCCGCGCGAACTCTATGTCGAACTCCGCTACCGCTTCCACTACTGAAGTCGAATGAAAGAAGATATGAACCGAACCGCTGATCCCGCAAAAATATTGTCATTCCGAGCGCAGCGAGGAACCTGCTTTCGCCGCGTGCTCCGCTTGCCCTTTCAGCGCAACACAAAAGCAGGTGCAATAGCGCTCGTGGCGCTGCTTGTCACGATCTCCGCTTGCCACCGCCAACCCGCGGCCAGGCGCTACCCATTCACCGGCCGCGTCATCTCCATCGACGCCCAAAGCCAATCGGCGCTGATCGACGGCGACTCGATTCCCGGCTTCATGGAAGCCATGGCCATGTCCTACACGATCAAGCCCGAAGCAACCCTCGCCCCGCTCGCCGCCGGCGACTCCATCTCGGCCGAGGTTGTCGTCCAGAGTGAATCGAAAGAAGGTTCCCCCAACTACTGGCTCGAAAACGTCAAAGTCACCGCCCATGGCCAAAATCCCCAGCGCGCGCAGACCGCATCGCAGCGCATCCCCGCACCCGGCGACGAAGTCCCGGACTTTCAATTCACCAACCAAAGCGGCCGCCACATCTCGCTGCAGCAATATCGCGGCCAGACGCTGCTTGTGACTTTCATCTACACCCGCTGCCCTTTCCCCGATTTCTGTCCGCGCATGAGCAGCAACTTCGCGGAGATCTACAAGCAGCTCGGCGCCGATCCGGCTCTCGCGTCCCGAACGCACCTTCTGACCATCAGTTTTGATCCCGGCCACGACACGCCCAGAGTCCTTCGCGACTACGCATTCTCCGTTGCTCACACGCACGATCCCGCACTGTTCAGCCGCTGGGAATTCGCCGGCCCAAGCCCGAAAGATCTGCCCAGGATCGCCGCTTTCTTCGGTCTGGTTCTGCAGGCCGATTCCGGCCTGATCACCCACAATCTCTCGACCACCGTGATCGGCCCCGATGGCAAGATCCTGCACTGGTATCACGGCGGAGACTGGCAGGTGTCTGATCTAATAAAAGACGCAGCCACCGCTGGTGCTTCAAAACCGCCCGGGCTATAGACTTGTAAGCGGGACAGAACGATCTTCCACGATTGAGGCAAGGATAAGCACGAACCGGGAAGAGCACGATCTCAGGCGGCCTCTCACGTGGAAGACTAGGCCTTCACTTTCCAATCAGACGGCCTGAGCTGACGTGGAGGAGTAGGACCTCCAGCTTCCAATCAGGCGGCCCGAGCTGACGTGGAAGAGTAGGCGTCCAGCTTCCAATCAGGCGGCCTGATCTGACGTGGAAGAGCGGCCCTTCAGGGCCGCGTCAAGGCGCTGAAATTGAGAGGGGCTTTAGCCCCGGTGGTTGCCGTTTCTGGCTGCGGACCGTCTACTACTCAAAGGAGTTCAAAGGAAGCATGAAATACGCCCTGCTAATTCTGGCCGTCCTCGGCATCACCGTCTCATCCCTCGCTCTGCGCGAGCACTACCGCGAATACGGCGACTCCCCCTGCAGCATCAACGAGCACTGGGACTGCGGCGTCGTCAACCACAGCCCGTTCGCCCTGCTGGATGGTGTTTTCCAGCAGATGGGCATCTCCGCGCACATCCCGCTTCTCTCCGCTCTCCCCGTTGCCACGGCCGGAATCCTCGGATACATTTTCATGGCCGCTCTCGCCCTCTTCCGCTCCTACCGCGTGCTGCTCGTTTTCACTTTAGGCAGCTTCGCCTTTTCACTCTTCCTTGCCCACATCGAGAGAGATATCCTCGGCGTCTGGTGCATCTACTGCGTCATCTCGCTTGGAATCATCTCTCTCATGTCCCTGCTGAACCTGGGCACTGTCGTTTCCCAGTTCGTTCGCAAGCCGTCCAGCTAGATGTCCGTGCCCGAAAGCTTGTTCGTCGTGCCACCGCCCTGCGGTTCGAATGCAGTTGCAATCGGGAGCAGGCGAAGGAAGAACGAGCGCGCTGCTGCACTCAGGGGGCGATCCCGGCGCGGCGCAACGCCCGCTGCCTGCCCCCAACTCCAGTTCGGCACAAACGCCGTTCCCGCGCTATCGGGCGAACACCCGGTTTGATGGAGAACAATGCGGTAACCGTACCGTAGCTTCCGTCGACGTCAAACAACGGATGGCAGGTGCTTTCGCAGGCTGCCTCCAGCCTGGCGCACCACTTTCGCACGGTCACCGGCTCGCGGGCGGCACAATCCCGTTCATCCGTAAATACTCCACCATCTGACCATAGTGATTCGACGAGTGCACCACCGCGTCGATCATCAGCTGCAGCCGCGTGCGATTGCCCTTGTCCGCAATCGGATCGTTCATATTCTGCTCGTTCAGCGCTGCCGCCGCGCGATGCAGGCACGTGAACGATCCCTTCAGATACTCCATGATCTGTTCTTTCGTTTTGACGTTTGGCGGCGCCGTTTCGTGGTCCGTCCCAGCCGGCGGTTGTTCGCCCAGCGTCGCCGCTCCCAGTTGATAGCTGGCGGCCGCCAGATGTTTTATCTGCTCACCGAACGTCCGCACCCCGGCGAATTGGCCATCGACTGGAGCGAAGGAGTATTTCGGCTCTGGCAAGGACTTGGCGGCAGCCACGACTTCGCTCTCAACCTGCGCTATCCAGAAATCGGCCGTTTGGCCGACATTGCGAGGCGGTGCGGGAGCGGCAGTTTGCGCGAGCACGGTCGCGCTAAGGACTAGAAACAGGCTGGCAAGGGTTCTGGGGTTCACGGTCACCTCTCCTTTTGGAAATTTCCCTCAAAAGAGGCTACGACTTAAAGTCGGCTTTAAGGCAAGCGAAAGTTCTGCAGATCTTCAGCCGGACTTCGTTGCCCGGCGTCTACGCGATTTCCCGAGCCCTACTTCTTGGCGCCCAGCTTGCGATTAATATCCCCCGCGAACTCGATAAACAAATTCAGCAGCGCCCCGTAGCCCGCCTGCCCCAGCATGGCCCGTCCGCCTTCGGCAAACCCGTTCCGCGGATGCGGCTTCCACGCCGTCGAAACCAATCCCCCGCCAAACGCCCCTCCATACAGCGCCAACTGCGGACGCAGATGCTGCTCGCTCCGATCGTAAGTAATAAAATTCCGTACCACCGCGTGCCCCGTGCGCCGCCACAATCCGCGGCACCGGCACTGATCGTATCGGGGCTCGTATTTCAGCGCGGCATTGCCCAGCGCCGCCAGGCTGTTGGCGGTGATGAACTGCCCCTCCCGCGAAGCAAAGCGTTCCACATACCCGCCCCAGCCGTCGTCCCACTGCTGCGGAGCGCCGCGCACCTGATCAATTCCCGCGGCAAACATTCTCTTCATGTAGGCTCCCGGAGTGGTCAGCGTCTGCTGCAGGTAGAGCTGCCGCCGCTGTTCCTCCGAGAGCGATACCCGCTGCTGTCCCCGCGGCACATAGATTCCCGTGACCCAACCGCTCTCCCAATCCCGCGCCTTGATGAGAGCCGCTTCGCCTGCCTTCCTGGTCAAATCCGCCGCTTCGATCGTGGCTTCTTTCGTCTTCTGCGCCGCAATTTTCCCCGGATTCGACTCTTCCCTCCCCGACTGGGGAGTGTGGGGTGGTTGCGGGGCTGGCGGTGCCTGTTGCTGCGGTGCGGTGGGCTGAGCGGGCGCGTCCTGCGCCACTCCGCTGCCGAAGGCGATCCCCAAAACACAAGCCAGCAGCCACAGTCTGCCGATCCAGTTCCCCATGCCCCACATCGTTCTCAAGATCGCGCCTTCCGTGTACCCTCAGCCTGCCATCTTCGATTCGGGTGCCCCACTGGCCGCGCTTTTTACGGCTGGGGTGAGGTTCTTCGCTATAAACTCCCTTCGATGCCCTCCCTCTATAACCGCGTTGCCGGACAAAGCATTGACCGCCTGGCCGCCCTCAGCGATGGCATCTTCGCCGTCGCCATGACGCTGCTCGTGCTCGATCTCCGCGTCCCCGCCGCCGCGGCCATCCACTCCGAGCGCGATCTCTGGGGCGCCCTCGTCGCGCTCGCCCCGCGGCTTCTCATCTTTCTGATGAGCGTCATGACGCTCGGCATCTTTTGGGTCGGCCAGCAGACTCAGCTAAACCACTTCGCCCGCTCCGACCGCAATCTCGCCTGGATCCACATCTCGTTCCTCTGCGCCGTCTGCCTCGTCCCGTTCTCCACGTCGCTGCTCGCCGAGTTCATCCACTATCGCACAGCCCTGCTGGCCTACTGGTTGAATATTCTGTTACTCGGCCTGACGCTCTATTGGAGTTGGAGCTACGCCACCCGCGCGCGCCTCCTCGCCAATGACGTCCCGGAAGAAATTCACCCCGCGGTCGTCCGCCGCATCGTGATCGCGCAGTCCCTCTACGCCGCCGGCGCCGCCCTCTGCTTCCTCAACCCGTACTACAGCATCGCCGCCATCGTCCTCGTGCAGGTCAACTACGCCATCGCCCCACGGTTCTGCTGGGGATTATTTTCGCGGAGAGACTAGCCGTGGAAGAGCGGGCCTTCAGACCCGCGTTAGGCAGGTCCGAAAGAGTATTGAGGCTTTAGCCCTGAAAGTTTCAATCGACAATCGAAAATCTTCAATCGGAAATCCCACTTATCCCCTCTCGAACGCATGCTTCTTCTCCAACTCTTCCAGCGCCGCGCGTCGGGCATTCTCAAACCGTTCCGCCCGATTCATGAGCGCCGGTGTCGCCACCGCATATTCGCCGTCGATGCGCAGCAACCGCTGCTCCGCCAGCCGCGCCGCAATCTCCAGCAAATGCGCGGGCGCGGTCTGCACATACTGCGCCTCCGCCGGATCTCCAACCCAAACCCGCGTCAAATCAGACGAGGCTGCCCCACCCTTCGCGATGTTCGAAGGGTGGGGACCACTGAATCTCGTCTCCCAATACACTTTCCTCTCCACAAACTCCGCCATCGCCTCGTCCGTCGCGCGGCCAAACACCCACTGCCCATGCTTGAAGTTGTAGTGCCGGCTGGAAAACGGCACCGGCAGCAGCTTTCCCGACTTCACGAACTCAATCTGCCGCCGGTCCACTTCCTTGCGCAGCGCGTTGATCACCGGAGCCTCCGCATCCGCCGGTTCCAGCGACGGCATCACCTCGCGCACCGTCTGCGACAAATTCACCGACACCGGCGCATGCAGCCCATCCGACCCTTCCAGTCGGATGTCGCCATGCAGCACCCAAAAGTCCGCTCCCGAGGTCGACGGATGAAACGGCCACTCCAGCCGGATGGTGAGGGGCAGCCCGGTCAGCGTCACCCAGATTTTCCGCGCGGCCGCATCGCGCGCCTCATCGACCACCCCGCCGCTCCCGTCAGCCATGTAGCCACCCTCTATCCAAAGAAATATCTATACATATGGATTCTATCGAACCAGGTGCCCCCACCCTTCTCACGTGGAGAGGTTGGGAAACTGAGGATTTTACTGGGTACTGGGTACCGTGTACTGGGTACTGCCCTCCACCAGCCACCCCAGCAACCCCGGCAAACAGAATCCCACGGAATTCAGCAAGCCGTGCGTCCGAGCCATGAGTGGAATCGGCAATAGGTCACTCCCGGCAAAATCCGCGACAGCATAGGCCGCCGAAAACAGCACTCCCGCGAAAACCGCTGCAGCCGCCACTTGCAGCAAGACTCGCGCCATCGCATCTTCCGCTCGCCTGCCGCAAGCCTGCAGCCATACCGCCAATGCCGCAACGCATGCCGAAAACAACACCGCCGCTCCCATCTTCAGCGGCGGAGAAATCACAAATCCCGCCGCCACCACAAACGGCAGCCCGGCCACGGCCAGCACCAGATACCTGAGCGACATCCCTCGCGCGCGCGACTCCGCAAATCGCAGCGCAGCCGCTGCAATCGTCGTCGTGGCAAAACCCGCATAATGAAAGTGCACTGCTGTCAGCAACCCGATTGGCTCCTGAATGCCCACCGGCCGCATCCCCAGCCGCGACGCCACCAGCCAAGCCCCTCCAACGGCCAGGTCAATCCGCGCGATCGCAACTGTGGCAGAGACCCATGTGGCGCGGGCACTCCTGCCCGAGTCTCCCCACGAAGCCGAAACCAGGTCGAGTGCTCCTGCTCCGGCCACGAGCAGACAAACCACCATCCACCCGAGAGCGAGCAATCCCGCCTTCCTCCCCGGCCCCACCCACATTGCCGCCACCGCGCAAGCCGCGCCCAAAGGCTGCAGCCGACGCGCGATTTCCCCCAGCCACCCCCTTCCGACGAGCACCCGCGCCAGTTCCATCCCCAGCGGAACAATCACCAACGGGGCAAACAGGAACAGCAATTCGATGGCTCCAACGCGCGCGATTCCCATCCGCGCCAGCACGGCCAGCCCCGCCCACACAACCGCTCCAGCAGTAGCGCACACTTGCGCCCACGCAGCCTCCGTTCGACTCCCCTCGCGTTTGTCATTCCGACCCGCTCGCAGCCGCGAAAGCGGCAAGAGCGCGCGAGGAACTTGCTTGTCGTGTTCCGTGTCCAACGTTGCTTTCATCGCTCACCTCTCCCCCGAGGGTGCCCCGTCCTTGTCCCTGCGCACTTTGCAGGGACAGGGCGGGGATTTTCGGCCTGTTACATCACCCCATCGGCCTCACCGCTGCCATTCCGAAGATGACCACCAGCAACATCAACGAACCTAGGTACAGTGCGTCGAGCCCACGATTCTCTCTTCTCACTTCCCGCTCGTAATAAAAAATCTGCAGCACAATCCGCAGCAGCCAGAACCCCGCTATGAATGCGCTCAAAAACCTCCCCAGTGCGCTTCCGCCCGCCAGATCCCCGGCAAAACCAAAGCACAGCGTCGCGAACAGCCCCAGCACGATCACGATGTAGATCCAGTGCACATAAAAAATCTGCCGGATAAAGCGCGGCACTCCTGCCAGCCGCTCCCGCACCCGCAGCCGCCCCGGCAGCGGAATGTTCGCGGCGATGATCCCCACATGCACGACGCCAGCTCCCCAGATCGCCCTCATCATCCAGTGTTCGCTCACAAAGACCTCCGTGATTCTCCGTGTTCCCCTGTGTCCTCTGTGGTTGAGCTTTTGACTTTTGCGTAGTGCCGCGACACCTCCGACGCGTATGCTCGTCCCACCGTCGCCTCGTTCTCCCGCAGCCACTCACTCAGACGCGTCTCCCCCGCCGCCGGCCCCTCCGGCGCAAGCAGATTGTCCATCAATCCCCGATACTCCTCCCGAGTCAGCACGACATCCCCTACCAGCCATCCCGTCAGCACTGTGGAGAGATAGGCCACAGTCATGGGCACGTGCACCGTGCGAACCGGCCGCCCGATTTGCCGCGCGATCAAGCGCACCAGTTCCTCGAAGCGGAATGTCTCCGGCCCCACCGCGTTGACCACCGAATTACCTCGCTGCCCCACCGCATCGGCCAGCAGGCGGGCCATGTCCTCGACGTAAATGGGACGAATCCCATATTGCCCATCTCCGGGAATCCCGAACACCGGAAACCGCCGCACGAACCACGCAATGTTGTTGATCAGAATGTCTTCCGCCCCGAAGATGACCGTAGGCCGCAGAATCGTGTACGCCAGCCCTGACTCGATTACCGCCTGTTCCACCAGAGCCTTGCCCCGGTAGTAGCCGAGAGGCGATTCAAAAGAGGGATTGGCAATGCTGACATGCACGATCCGCCGCACCCCGGCAGCGCGCGCCGCGTCAATCAACGTCCGCGAGTTGGCAACGGCAGCTTCAAAAGTTGCTGTGCCCCGCGGAAACCGCACCCAGTAGGTGTTGATCAACGTCGATGCGCCTTGCAGACTCCGCCGCAATTCATCGGGCCGCTCGAAGTTGTAGGGAAAAACTTGGACTCGGTCGCCAAACGGGTGCGCCCGCTGCGGATGAAACGTCAGCGTACGCACCCGGTGCCCGCGATCCAGAAGCAGTCGCGTCGCGTACTTTCCGGTATAGCTGAACGCCCCCGTAATGACCACCGTCTCGCTCATCCGTCCCCCGAGAATCCCCGCGCCCCTGTCATGCTGAGCGGAGCGATGAGAAGCGCGCAGCGATTCTCATCGCGCAGTCGAAGCATCCCTGCCACCCGCACCAGCGCCGCCGTGTTCACGATCCTCCGCACCGGCCGCCTCCGCTTCGGCCTTCACGTGCTGCAGAATCGCCTTCCGGATCAGGCCGGAAAAAGGACGGACCAGGAGCCAATAGAGGCCAAACTTCCACCAGGCCGCCCGCCCAAAGCACCGGATCCTCGTCTCGGTAGAAAGCACAGTATGCTGCCGCTGCCCCGGTCTAAGCTTGAAAGTCAGCGCAATCTTTGCGTCTCCGGAGCGCGCAAACCCAACATAATCGCGGGCGCTGAGATCAAGGCGGCGCCCGCCATCCGGACGCCAGAATCTCCCGGCGACGCCAATCACGAGTTCTTCGCCCGGAGTCTCCGCCAGAATCACAAAGCCCGAGCCTTGGAAGCGCTGACGCAGACCGACCGGTGCGCGTTTGCGCGGAGTCCGCCGGCCGTACCTCAGCGAGACCAGCAGGCGCACGATCCACGATGCGTACAAGTCGGAGACCAGCAGGTGCTGATAAACGACGGAAGCCGGAGCGGCAACGCTGGTTTCGTAGGCCGCGCCAAAGTCGTAGTCCGGAAGGATCTCGTCGATGAGAGAACGTGTCGCCGGCATAATCAATCCTGTACAGTCAGATTGTTCTGTATATACAGAAGCAATACGGCAAAAAAAACTTACCCTGCCTTCCTTCGCACCTTTGCCCCCATGCGCAATAATTTCCGGACCGTGCCCGTCGGCAGCCGCTTCATCTCGTCATACAGCTCGGTCACCGCCTCGAAAAATCCCGCCATCGCGGCCAGCCGCTCCCGCGTGTAATCCGCTCCTGCCTCCTTGGGATCCAGATCCTCCAGGCACTGCCGCAGAATCTCCCGCGTGGGATCGATCTCCCGCCGCTTCCTCTGCTCGATTACCAGCCGGAACATCTCCCACACGTCCTTCATCGACTCATAGTGTTCCCGGCGGTCGCCCAGCACGTGCACCGCCCGCACGATCCCCCAGGTTTCCAGCTCGCGGATCGACGTGCTCACATTCGACCGCGCCACGCTCAGCGTTTCAGCGATCTCCTCGGCCGGCAGCGCGCGCGGCGACAAGAACAGCAGAGCATGAATCTGCGCCACCGTCCGGTTGATCCCCCACCGCGTCCCCATTTCTCCCCAGTGAAGGATGTATTGCTTTTGCACTCCAGTCAGTTCCGCCATAATGTTACTTTCAGTACAAACTGAATATACAGAATATTCCGCCCGCTGTCAACCCCGATCTTATGGGGGGCAGACACTTCCTTCGACAAGCTCAGGGCAGGCTCTGCCCGCCAAAGCCGGCAGCGGCACTCAAATGCGAAGGAGGGTTGGGGCTGCTAACGGCAAACTGCTTAAGGTTTTCGACGAGGAAATGAATATCTTGAGGCAAACGCAGGTCGGGAGTGTTGCGGCGGGATAGTCTCCCGCCTCGGGGCCAGCCTGCCTCTATGCCCGGCCTTTTTTGACCGCAACCGCGACCGGCTTCCCCGCCACTTCCCAGGGACGCTTGGGCCGGTCCACACTGGCTTTGTCACGGTCCACGATGCGGTCGTAGTGGTACGACTCGCTCACCGTCCCCAGCGACTCGTTGTACAGGCTGGGCAGGCCGAGCGCAACCTTGAGCTCCTCGGCAAACGAGTGCAGCGCTTTCAAATGGTCGGCGGTGGCTGGGACCTCCGCCTTTGAGGTCTTCAGGAACTGCTGGTATCCACGGTTGACCAGCTTGGAAATCTCGCTGCCCACCAGGTAACCGGGATAAGCAAAGATCTTCACGCCGTCGCCGGGCGCTTTCTGAATGGCAGCCGAAACATTATATTTGCGCAGAAAAACGCGGTCGTTGGTGCCGGGCGCGTCTGTCACATCGAACCCGTGCTCGCGCAGCCAACCCAGCGCTTCTTCATAGGTCCGTGCTTCTATAGATTTGCTCATTTTTTACTTCTGCCTTTCCTTTTCGGCGTGCGCTCGTCTATTTAGATGCGGCTTCATGAGGACCGGGCGTAACTTTACACGAACTGCATCGCCGAACCATTCTGATCATCTAACCAAAATACTACATACCTTGTTTCTGGCCGCATATCACATTACGTTGGTCACGGCGATTCAGTTCAAATATGGAGCGCCACCTCATTAGAATGGCAACAGTGCCCACACGATCGCAGCCCGGCGGATCGCAGGAAGTGGCTTCACCACTCGGGGAAACGCTCGGCCACAGCCTGATGGAGCGCATTGGAAACACGCCCATGCTCCGCCTGGATGCACTCACCGGCGACCTGCCCGGCATAGCACTCTTGGGCAAGGCGGAATGGTACAACCCCGGCGGATCGGTAAAGGACCGCGCCGCCGCCAACATCGTCACCGAAGCCCGCCGTACCGGCAAACTTGTTCCCGGCAAAATTCTGCTCGATGCCACCAGCGGCAACACCGGCATCGCCTATGCCATGATCGGCGCGGCTCTAGGATTCCCGGTGACCTTGTGCATGCCGGAAAATGTTTCCCGCGAGCGCAAGCAAATCCTGCAGGGCTATGGCGCCAACATTCTCTATACCGATCCCGCCGACGGCTCTGACGGCGCCATCCGCATGGCGCGGGAACTTGCTGCACGGCATTCCGATCAGTATTTTTACGCCGACCAGTATTCCAACGAGGCCAACTGGAAGGCGCACTACAACACCACGGCCAACGAAATCTGGCAGCAGACGCAGGGGCGTCTGACTCACTTTGTTGCCATGCTCGGCACCAGCGGCACCTTCGTCGGTACTACACGCCGCCTGAAAGAGCTGAATCCGGCCGTGCAGTGCGTCTCGCTGCAGCCCGACTCGTCCTTCCACGGCATTGAAGGCGCCAAGCACATGGCCAGCGCCATCGTGCCGAAGATTTACGACGCGGAGCTCGCCGACCGGAATCTGGAAATCTCCACCGAGGATGCCTACGCTATGGCGCGGCGATTGTCCCGCGGCGCCGGCCTGCTGGTGGGAGTTTCCGCCGCCGCCGCCGTCGTCGGATGCCTGCAAGTCGCCCGCGAGCTGCGCGTGCGCAAAGGCGACGAGGCCGTCATCGTCACAATCCTCTGCGACTCGGGCGAGAAGTACTTGAGCGAGCGATTCTGGACGGAAGAGTGAAATCCCCACAGAGCCACATAGGAACTCAAAGGAATCAGAAGGGCGGGTGCCCCACCCTTCTCGCGCATTTTGCGAGAGGGTGGGGATTTTGACTTCTTTTCTCGGTGACACGAACTCCAAAATGCTGAAATTCAAGCAGGCAGACTACGACGCAATCCGTGGGCACGGTGAAGAAACCTATCCCCTCGAGTGCTGCGGAGTGCTGCTCGGTCACACCGGTGACGACGGCGCTCGCGTCGTGACTTCAACCGCCCGAGCCGGCAACACCCGCACCGATTCCGCCCACAACCGCTACAACATCGACCCTCGCGAACTGGTGCGCATCCAGCGCGAGAGCCGCCAGCGCGGCGAAGACATCATCGGCTTCTACCATTCCCATCCCGACCACCCCGCCCGCTGGTCGTCCACCGATCTGGCCGAGGCGCACTGGTTCGGCTGTTCCTACGTCATCGCCAGTGTGGAAAAAGGCAAGGCGGCAGTGACGAACGCGTTCGAACTGACCGGCTCCGACGAAAACGACAAGAAGTTTTTGGACGAAGCGATACAGATCGCATAGCCCCGCGTGTCCGGTTTGAACGGCAGCCCAGCCCCGGAGTTCAACTCCGGCGGCGCCCGACGCGGTCTCAGCCGCGCCCGATGCGGTTCCCAGCCGAACTCGACGTATTCTCCAACCGTGGCTGGGGTAGTCTCCAGCCGTGCCTGGGCTAGTCTCCAGCCGCGACAGCGGCGGCATTCATTAGCCCGGGGCGTAAGCCCCGGGTAAAGGTCGCCCGACAAGCCCGAGTCCCGAAGGGACGGCACTTATTTCGCCATTGCCGAAATCAGGCTTGTCTCGCCAGCCGAGCACGCGCGCCCCAAAACCATTGCCCCGCGCCGGATTCGCACGATATTCACATGCTCAGTGACTACTGTGCCTGGACCGCACCTGCATTAGCCGGTGCAGAAAATGCCAAAAAGCCAAGCCCCGCGCGGCTTCCGGAGTAAAAGCTGCGCTCACGCCTGCACCAAATCCGGTCATGCGGCTGTGGACGGCGTGCACTCAACTGAAAACACAAGCGGTTACAAACTGCGATTTTTCATTGACTCAAAAAATAGAAGGAGTAGAAACGTAATCGTTCTTTGACAGCTTCTTGAGTTTTTCCGGTTGGTGCGGCGTCCGGGGCTCGAGC